>ERZ842401.839-NODE-839-length-45502-cov-5.846415_pt1 | contig 45502 bp, 48 predicted proteins | sample MGYA00521270_ERZ842401 | MGnify/ENA primary metagenome ERZ842401 (study PRJEB31892, sample SAMEA3878208) | bioreactor metagenome | biome: Moose rumen | place: Sweden | collected 2011-10 | study: EMG produced TPA metagenomics assembly of the PRJEB12797 data set... | reverse complement strand
ACTGAAGCCGAGATTCCTTGACGCACGGACGTGCCACGCCGTGCGAGGAATGACATTAAGTATAGATTGCCACGGCGGTAAACCGCCTCACAATGACGAGGGAAAAATAAAAAAGGCTGTTTTGCAACAGCCTTTTTCAAAGGTATAAGAAGAAAAACTAGTAACTGACTGTAACATCAAAACTACCTGTATATTCTCCACCAGGTTTGTCTGCAGTATTGCCAAGAGTTCCGCCAACAGTAAAGTCATCATGCTCAGCGGTTGTGAGTGATGTTGTGGTTGAAGACGGGGTTAATGCGGTAACCGGAATAGTGGCTGTACCGTCCGTGATTGTGGTGTTTGGAATTTCAGCAACGGTAACAACTTGTCCGGCAACATCCGGTTGGTGTGAAAGTTTGATTCTTGCGGCTTGAGGAGTATTGCCATCATTAATCAAATAGCCTTCACCACCGCTACGCTGACCGGCAGGGTTGACAATAACACCATTGGCTCCGATAGATACTGTACCGAAATTGAGTGAATCGGTGGAAGAATCTGATTGAACTTCAACTGCGGAGACAAGTTTAGCTTTGGCATAGCCATGACCTGTAGATTCAACCGCTACTGCCTGTTGAGCAACAAGGCATGCGGCAATTGCAGTTAAAGACATTAAATACTTATTTTTCATTTTGGCCTCCTTAGTTGGTCAATCATGTTATGATTATATCACAAAAATGTATAAAAATCGAGTAAATTCGTAACAGAGTGTAGCAGTTATAAGTTAATAATTGCTTTATTCAAAAGTTTTATTTTTTTGACATAAAATGTTATGTGGGTGGTTTTCTTTTTTCGTCATTGCGAACCTAATGAAGCAATCAAGTCTATATGTCATTCCTCGCACAGCGTGGCACGTCCGTGCGTCAAGGAATCTCGGCTTCAGTGCATAGCACTGCTTCTTTGTGAGGGACAAGGAAGATCCCTGGACGTTTTCTAGCGAAAACGAGGGATGACAAGTATTTCTTGAATTGCCACGGCGGTAAACCGCCTCACAATGACGAGGGGGGCTACGGCGATGGATTACCACGTCGGGCAAGAGCCCGCCTCACAATGACGGGGAGTGCAGAAGGGGGAAATTGTGAAATTTTCTTGTGGAAAAAACGAAAAAGGCTGTTTATCAACAGCCTTTTTTGAACATTCGAATGTGAAAATAATTTTTAGTAGTTAAGAGTTACTGTGTAATTACCTTCATGTTCACCAACTGTGGCTGCTTCAGTTACTGATAAAGTTCCGCCAACATATAATGTTTGTGTAGTGGCTTCCAAGTTAATGGATTGAGCAGCGTTAGTGGCTGCAGTTTCAGTTCCACTGGCACCAAGCTTAAACTTGATAGCACTAACATCTCCCGCTCCTGAAATTGTTAATCCTGTAGGAATTGTTATTGTTGCACTGCGCGCATCACCCGATGTAATTGTAAACTCTCCCGCGGTATGTGTATTCTCGGTATCACTTACACATTGGTCGTTGTCCGAACAAGTTCTAACACTCGCTGTACTAAGTTGTACTGTGTAGCTATCATCACTTGCTGGTTTCAACATTGTTCCAAAGTTCATAGGCTTTGCTGTAACTGCCGCAATAGTAATGGGAGCAATAATCTTTGCTTTTGCCGTACCTTGAGCACTATCTGTAGCGGCCAGGGCTTGTTGTGCAGAAAAGCACAGAGCAACGGCGGTTAAGGGTAATAAAATTTTATTCATTTGAGATCTCCTAAATTTAGTTTTCTGGTCTGAGGATAAATCGAAAGTAGTAAAAAAATATTTAACCTGATAAAAATTATATAACCCTTTGTTTTAGCCGAGTCTTTGGAGGTGATTCGGGTGAGCACACGCACAAAGTTGTTAATAAATGTTTAAAACATACACGCTCGCGAAAGAATTCTGTTAGGCTTGGAATGTTTTTAATTAATATCCGGGATATCTAATCATGAAATCTAGTAAATTTATATCTTTCTGGCTGGTAATAGCGCTAGGAGTTTTATACTCTGTTGCCGCAACAGCCAATATTTCTGTTTTTCCGTACAGAATCGATTTTGAAAACACAAGCCGTAAAAGAGTACAAACGGTAAGGGTTATCAATACTTCGGACAAAGAACAGACATATCGTGTATCAATGGTCAATTATGTGCAAAAACCTGACGGATCGTTGGTGGAAGTCGATAACGACGACAAGTTTTATGCCCGCAAACATCTGACCTGGTCTCCGCGTCAGTTCCACCTGAAACCGAGAGAAATGCAAACCGTTAATATTGCCCGCAAGAGCTTGTCTAATCTGCCGGACGGGGAATATGTTTCGCACCTGAAAGTGCAAGAGGTTTTGCTCGGCGATCCGAATCGCAAAAAAGATGTTGATTCAAAAACAATCTCAATGACATTGACGCCGCTGTTTGCCGTTACTATTCCGGTAACAATCGAAAAAGGCGACAATTTGGTAGGCAAAACCGAAGTGGTCAGCTACAAAAAAGTTAATGCCAACAGTATTGAGTTTGTTCTCAAGCGTTTGGGCAACAAGTCTTCTCGTGTAAATTTGGTTGTAGAATCGCAAAAAGGCGAGCAAATCGGTCGTCTGAACGAAGTAAAAATTTATATGACCAACAACCAACTCGCAATAACCATGAAAACCGAAAAGGAACTTCCGGCCAAAGCCGTTTTGAAATTAGAGGATGCTAAGACGAAGAAAGAAATCCTCAGAAAAGATCTACAGTTCTAAACTGGGACTTGTTCTGTTCTTTCTCAGCGTTGTGGGTGTATGGCTCACGACGTATTCAGCATTTGCGCAAGATTTTGAAGATGACGGTCCGCTGATTTTGGAGCCCGTCATTCAGAATTTTTATGAGACAGATTATGCGTATGCATATGAAATCAATTCAAAACTCTATATTTCTCTCTCGCAAACCGCGGTGTGGCTTGGATTTGCATATGAAAAAGAAGGCTCGGAAGTTAAGTGCCATTGGAGCAGTACGCCGGAAAATATAGTCATTAATTTGGCGAACAAAACGGTGAATGTCGATGGCGAAGAAGAGCCTTTGCAAGATAGCGATTTCAAATATTTCGAAAACGAATTGTTTGTTTCAAACGACTTTTTGAAACGGATTTTCAATGTCGAGGCAGAAGTCGAACCGCTGAGTATGCAACTCAAAATCGACAGCCCGTACGAGTTCCCGACAACAAAACAAAAAATTGCTAAAAAGCGCCGTTCTAAGGGGATTTATCACCAAGAGATAGAAAGCTTTAAAAACTACAGCTTTGATGAGCGTTTGTTTGATTTGCCGGTCGCCGACCTGACTATCGGAAAAGGATGGGCGCACTACGACGGTGGCAGAACGACAAACAGCGACTCGTATTCTCTCAATTTGGCCGGACTGGTCGGAGGTATGGACTTTAGTGCATATATCTACGGCGACTCTTATGATGACCGCAAGCCTAAGGTGAGATTGAATGCCAGCCGTGAGTTTATTAATGACCCGAAAAACCCGCTCAATATGAAAAAACTTGAGTTCGGCGACTTGTCGGGTGTAGGCAACTCATATTTTGCCAGTTCGGCAAGCGGTCGCGGTATAAGTGCAAGCAGTTTCAAAAACCTGGTTACTTCCGCCGATAAAACTATCGATATTACCGGTCCGCTACAGGACGGTTGGCAGGTCGAGCTGTATTGGAACGATCAGTTACTCGGTTATCGTCAAAACGGTAAGGACGGAAAATACAGTTTTCCAGATATCCCGGTATCATACGGATTGAACACATTTAAGTTGGTATTTTATGGTCCTTACGGCGAAATCAGAACTGAAGAAAAACGCTATTATTCAGGTACAAGTCCAGTAAAACAAGGCGAATTCGGTTATACTTTTGCCGCTTATCAGCCGGACAGATATATCGTTGAAGTTAATGAGCCGTTTGCTTATGAGCGGAAGTCAAACAAGTCGGTCGTCGATTTGGTCGGATATTATGGATTGAGCGACAATTTAACGTTGATGGGCGGATATACCGAAACCCCCGATGTGCAAAAAGTTATTACCCAAAATTTCGGCATGACCGGTTTGCAATATGCAATCGACGGTCTGTCTTTGCAATATAACCTCGAACGCAATTTTGACAACGACAAAACCGGGCACCATATTGAGGCGCAAGGTGATGTCAGAATCGGTACGTTATATGCCGCAATCGATGATTATAACGGAATACATTCGCCAACATCAGAAGTCGGTGGAGACTTTATTAAAAACAGTTACGAAATGCGCTTGAGTGGTATGTTGCCGTATAGCCTGCCATATTATTTGAGTTGGCGTAGGGGAGAATATGAAAACAGTAACTACCACTTTGACGAGTTGTTCGGAAGACTTTCAAAACAAATAGGACAAGGGGTTAACCTTACACTTGAAAACAGCTATTTTGATACTCATCGCAAAGGCGGTGTTTCAGACGATTTGCGGTTTGGCGCATATAAGTGGTGGGGTGCCTTCACAACCGAGGCGTGGTTGACCTATAAACTAAAACCGGAAAACGAATTTAAGGAAATTAAGCTCCGCGGAGATTGGAGAACCGGAAGAAGAACATATATTTCGGGTGAATATACTCACGACCTGCAAACTGATATGGACTACCTGTCATTGTCGGGAAGTAAAGTCTTTAATTTCGGCGGATTAAGTCTGACAATGACAACTGACCGAGACTTTAACTTTAGCACATATCTGACGTATAATGTAAGTCTCGCAAAAGAACCAGGAAATGTCGGCGTGCTCTATACCGGAAACTCTCGTTTCGGTGATACGGGAAGTTTGTATGTTAATGTTAAAGATGAGTTCGGACAGCCGATTGAGGGTGTGGGCATTAATGCAAACGGGTTGGAAAAAGAAGTCTATACCGACGAAAACGGTAACGCCCTGCTCTCTGATTTGCAGACGTACGAAAAAACAAATGTTCGTGTTAACCCCGAAACACTGCCGGATATCGCATTGCAGGCAATTAATGAAGAATATAAGTTGGTGTTGAGACCGGGCACCATTCGCACTCTTGATATGCCTTTTGTACATAAAGGAGCCGTCGAAGGACAGCTGTTTAACCCTTATGACAATATGATGTTCGGATATATGATTGCCGCACTTGATGCTAATGATAACGAAATAGGCAGAACTTTTGCCGATACGTCAGGTATGTTTATTTTGGACGATTTGCCGTACGGAACTTATAAAATTGTTATAAGTAAAGACGGACATATCTTGGCCCAAAAACCGAATATCAAGGTCGACGACATTTCTATATATTTGGAAGGGGAAATTTTGCTCGATACTTCTGAAATTGAAGGTGCTGCCGAAGAAATCCCAGATTATTTAAAAGACGAAGTTATGTTTGAAGCCACAACCGCAGATGAAGAAGAAATTATTGAAATAGATGAGTTCGACTTTTATGATGAAGAAGAGGGCAACTTTATCGACGATGAGGAAGAGGAAGAAGAAGAAATTGAAATTGAAATTATTAACGATAATGTGGAAGAATATACCGTACCAGATGAGGAAAGCTGGGAAGACAGAATAAACCGTCTGAAAAAACAGCTCTCAGAAGCGTTGGCCAAGGCGATGGGCTTTTCAATTTGATTTAATGCAAAATTTGTGATATATTAATAAGTGATATTTTATTTTTCGGCTTATTATTATACCTTGTGACGTGTTCGCAGATTTTAGTAATGGGCTTTGTTTAATTTTTTAAATTTTACAGCTTATGCTTAAAAAAATGATCAATGGCTTCGCTAAGCAGAACAGTGAACAAAAGGCAGCAATCCTGGTGATGATCGGGTTTTTCGGAGCTCTACTCAGCGGAATGGCAGGAGACCTTTGGGTACACAGTATCGTTTATGATGTGCTGGTTACCGGAGTGCTTTCCGTCATCCTCGTGGTGGGTTGTTTCAAGATGATCGTGGTCATGTGCAAGAAGACAGAAGATTGGTTAGCCAAGCTTATGGGTACCGCGGCTTTCGGGCTTGTGGGACTGATGACTACGGAAATACTGGTCGACTGGGTCGCTCAGCATGTCTTCTCGGTTGAGTTGCCACAGATTACGGCATGGTATGCCCTGCCTCTGATGGCAATTTTCCTTTTCGGACTCATTGTCTTGGTGTTCCGGGGCATTGGTGATGCACGTCAGAGAAGAAGGAATAGCTAGCTAAACTTAGGCTAAGGTAAGCTAAAATATCGTTCATCCCCGTTTTCATCTGAAATCGGGGATGAATTTTTCTAAAGATATATTATATATAAGTGTAAAAAAAAGAGCTTCTCCTTTGAAAGTGAGAAACTCTTTTTTTGTTTTGATAACACTCTCAGCCTTTTATCGGCGATGAGGCGCATGACGATGACGAGGTGCTGGACGATAACGAGGTGCAGGCGGCGGAGGTAATGGACGGCTTCTGACCACAACAGGTCGAGGGCTGTAATATACCGGGGCCGGAGCAACAACTACACGAGGTGCCGGAGCGACAACAACACGAGAAGCCGGAGCAACCCTGACAGGGGTAGAAACGACTACTGCGGCTGGTCTTACGGCAACGCCGGTTGGGGTAACTACTGCAGTTGTGCCAATGCACGATGTCATGAACAATGACACGGCAACGCCAACAAGGGCGAGAAAAACTTTCTTTTTCATAAAGTTTAGGTATTTAATACGTTAATAATCTGTTATCAGTTGTTAATTGTACCACAAAACCAGACTTTTGTCCATAAAATATTTTGTATACGATTTTTTAGGAAAAATGTTGCATAATATCATAAATATGATATAATTTAGACAAAATAGACAATGATGGTGTCGGGAGCTACAGATGACTAAAGAAGCAATAAAACGTAAAATAAAAGAGTTACGGCTGAAGTCAAAGACCGTGGCTTTGTCATCGGTTGTAGTTTTGGGTATGCATGCTGCAAAAGCTCAATCATCTATGCCTGAACAAAATCCCAAACAAGACAACAAAGAAATGATTGCTCCAACTCCCAAAAATAATCTTGAAATTACCCCGGTAGAAAAACACGGCATAAGAGCCGCGGCGGCCGCAACCGCAATGGGGCTAAATACCATGGAAATGTTTGACTTGAGCAATGTAACTTGGGACGTTGAAATGGCAAACGGTATTTCAGGCTGTGATGTTAGTGATAAAATTGCTGCCAGTACTGCAGCGGGGCTTCCGCACAACCGTGATAATCACCATTGCCTAGCGGGCGTTAAGGCAATTTTGAGAAAAGCCGGAATCAATATTGATGATTGTACGGGAAGCGCTTATAAGGCAGCCGCCAAACTTCGCAGTATGCCCGACCAATTTACCGAAATAAAATGCGACTACAGCGTTTTGCCTTATTTGCCCGAAGGAACTGTCGTGGTTCAAGACCATGGCAGAGGAAGAGATGCGCCTGACGGACATATATTTGTGATTAAGGAAGAAAATGGTAAAAAAGTACAAAGATGCGGGCAAAGATCACAGTGGCAGTTGCCTAGGAATAATAGAAGGGGACGTACCGGACAAAGATATGGAAAAATGTCGGTGTTTATTCCGTCCGGATGTACTGTTGATCAGGAAACTTTTGCAATACTGTATGAAAAAAATTGTTTGAAATCCGAAGCTTTAGCAATTTTGGCGCCAAGGATTGAAGTTGTTGCAGAAGTGGAAAACAAATTACCGCAAAGCAGCGAACAGGCATTGCAGGTTAATCCGCAAGCACTTAAACGCCAAGCATCAAGAGCAGAATAATAAAATATATTTTCTGATATTTACAAAATGCAAAACATATTATATATTTTGCATAGTTTTATTATTGGGAGAATATACATGAAAAGTATCATCAATTATATTAAATTCGGACACGGTATAGGAGCAAGATGGCTGTTCTTATATGCAATCATTATATCTATCGTGCTTGGTGTCAGCGTAAAAATGGTGGGTTATTATGCTACTCCTACGTTGCAAAGTGTTGCAGACCAGTTGTTACCAATTAAAATTGAAAACGGCATTATCGTTGAACCGGAAAATACGGTAAAAGCGGTAAAGCTTGATGCTGAAGAACTAAGCCAGTATCCTATTATTTTGGATACAACTCTTGATGTAATTGATACCGCCGGCTTGAGAGACGGTATATATATTTCTAAAAAAGCCGTATATTTCGTAAACGACGATCAAACAAGAGTACAAAATTTCCGCGGTACAATGTACTTGGCCCAAGGCGATTATACAGATATGTTCAAAAAGATTTCCGTATATGCCGGTTGGATTATCGGATTTTTTGCTTTGCTGACAATGTTTGTCGTATATTTGGTTTTGACGGCATTTTATGCAATATTTGCCGTTGCTCTGTCAAAAATTTGCAAGGTAGCCATTGATTATCCGGCAGGAATGCGTTTGAGTGCATTGGCATATATTACCACTTCTGTTTTGATGGCGATATTGCGCCTGTGCGGACTGCATACTCCTTTATGGTTATATTTTGTTGCAGTAATCGCTCTTCAGGTTTTGTTGCTAAAACTTATGACCGCTAAAGAAGAACCGGTCGTTAAAAGCGTAAATAAAATTTAGCGAAAAACTTATCAAAACACCCCCTGAACAGGGGGTGTTTTTTTATGCATTAAGTTTTGATAAATACCAATATTCAATTACAGAAAATATTCCATAGCAGGTGATATAAAGACCAATCAATGTTGTAAGGGTGAAAGCACCGAACATCGGATGAGCCATAATCAAAAAAGAAAAAGCTACCCCGAGAATACCTATCGTAAACGTCCAGCCCCACGGCATCATGCTTTTATATGAACGAATAGACCTGACAATATGGATTATGCCGACAGCAAGGCACCAAACTGCAAAAACCGCCGGAATGCTTGCTGCTGTTATACCCAAATTGGCGACCAAAATCAGACCGATGAAGATATCAAACAGCCCAACAAACAGCCCCCAACCTATGTCTGCCGAAACCGAGCTGAAAGCATAACCGGCTCCCGTAACCATAAAAGCTATACCTATATATAATGCAAGTGCCACAATACTAGTGATCGGGTTGGCACATATATATATGCCCAAAATTATCATAATTATGCCGATACAAAGGCTCCACATTTCCGCACTCATAATAATGTCGGGTAATGTGATATTTTTTTGTTTTGCCATAATTTTCTCCTTATATTTGTTTTTTCAGAGCAGATATAGGTATGGAAAATGCATTTTAAAGGTGAATTTTCGTTGATTTTGGACAAAAATGAGTTATAATTATAATAATAGTTCGGAGATGATAACAATGGCAGATGATTCGTCAAAATTCTCTAATGAAGCAACAAGAAAAGGTATGCGTTTCGGATATGGACGCGGACAGCCCTCTGCTTATGCTCCGAAACAGCGTTTTGGCAAACAACCGGACAACCAACCTCCAAGAATTCGCGATAGGATTGAAGAAACAAGAGAAAAAATTCAATCTCGCCGGGATGGTGATGGACGCTCGCAAGGAAACCCGTTGCAAAAGGCAGGATTTGAGGTTCAACAAACCGAGTTTTCACGTGAGAATCATATATTGGCTACAAAATTTCGTGCTTCATTCAGCCGAGAAGACGAAAAAGCTTTGGCTGAGCATTTGGCAAAAAACAATTTTAGACTCGGAATGTATAAAGAAGTTGAAAAAGATGTTCAAAGTGAAATTGCCGATATTGCTTTTTCCGGAACTGTTGAAAGACCGCGAGCGGGTTTTTCCAGCAGATACAAAGACATTGTAGATTTTCCTTATAATTATTCGGTTAAACCGCGTAAAGAAGAAGAATATGACTTAAATAAAAGTATGTGGTCAAAAATGCGTGCTTTGCCGGAATTTGCTTCAATTGAGAAAAAAGTTGTTACGGAAATGGCTAAGGCCGGTATTCCGCCCGATATATTACCGGAAATGAACTTGAATGATTTCAAACATTTCTTTGCCGTACATTGTAACGTCGGTGGGGGGTATGCGTATTCAAAAATTTTTCCGCAAACTGATGAAAAAGGTAATGTTTTACGTGATAAAGCCGGAAAAATCGTTACTACCAGTGCTAAACAAAAGGCAACAATTGATTTTATCCGCAAAAATGAAAAAGAATTTCATGATTTGATGATGAAACAGCCAAATGCCAAACAGGGATATGTTAACACTCTTATTCAGGAAATGAAAAGAGGAAGCACGGACATGACCAAATATTTGTCGCAACACCATGATTGGAAAGATCAGACGGCAATTAATCTGCACCATATTATCGGCAAAAAAGACGCCAAATTGCTGGATTCAATGGGGTTGTCATTTAGCCATATTAATAGTGGCGATAATATGTGTGTAATGGACTGCGGAACTGTCGGTCTGCTATGTGAAAAACAGCAAGATACTTCTAAATATGTACGCATTTTGGCCGGTACTCACGGCGAAGCTCATAACCATGAGACAACATTCCGTAACGCCAAGATGCATAAACCGTCAAAATGGGGAGAAAAGACACCTCCGACAGAAGATGGCGTGATTATGCGTATTGAGCCGGCACCCGGCGTTGTTTGCATGATTGGCGTAAACGGGGTGATTACGGATGAAAAGAGAAAAGTTTTTGATCTGGAGCATCGTTGTCGACCCGATTTACACCCCGACGGGCTGAACAAACAGAGCAATCAACCTATAAATAAAAGCTATGGAGCGACATTATCATGAGTTTGGAACAATTATTAAGCGAAAACGATGAAATTGGTAAAAATAATGCTGCTTCTGCGGTACAGATAAATATTGCAAATGTAAAATTGCGCAAGAACGGGATTAATGAAATACCGCAAGATTTTGCAGAGATGCTCAAAACACATAACGGGTTGTCTTGTGATGGAAATGTGATATTTGGTGTTGATACAAAAACAATGTTTTTTCCGGATTTGGTTGATGTAAACTGCCGTATTTTAAAAGATGAAGATACATCTTGCATAATTTTGGGCCAAGATGAGGATAATTTTTTGGTCTATGACTACGAGACGAAAAAATATCGCATAATTGACCAGGAAGACTTTGAAGAAAAAGTCCGCACCGATGATTTGGCATACGCCGTTGCCTGGATATTAAAAATCTAGAAACGATTTGGATTAAAGCCGCCGTTATTGTAGTTATCAGGAGTGTTATACCCCCCCTGATTGTAGTCATTTTGCGGATATCCGTTCTGTTGGTTATAAGGCTGATAATTATTGGCTCCACCCGGTGTTTGGGACTGCATATATTCCCGCTGGCGCTCGGCTTCTTCCTGCTGTAAATCATAAATCGAAGAAATTATGGTATCACGAAACTGACGCGGATAGTTGACATCATCAATACAAATGCGACTTTCATCATTACCAACCTGGATTACTACATCACCGGCACCAAAAAAGCGTTGGCTGAGGTTTTGGGTGATTTGAACGTCGTTTATTTTGGCCAAAGGAATATCTTTTTCGCGAATATTGATAATTCCACGGCGGATATAAACCCTTTGATTGGTAACTGCGTAAATTTTCAGGCGATTATCAAGACGTTTGTAAAAATAGGGGATAAATAAACAAATAGAAGCAAAAACAATGACGCTTGAGAAACTGACAACAATATTCATCCAAGCAATATTAATACCGTCAACCGCACCGCTCATAACAAATAACATCATCAAAATGCCGATGCAAAACAACAGCATGGGAAAAACGAACACTTTATAGCTAAAGTGAACTTCTATTTTGACGTATTCGTTAGGTCTGAGTTCAAGCGACATTTGGGCTCCTTATTCGTTTAAAATATAAAATAATTTTTTATATCTGGCAACAATTAAACATATATTCATTGAAATTTAACTAATAACACCTTAATTTTTATATGTTTATTGAAAAAAATGAACCCTGTCGTCAGGTTTTTCGTTTTAGCTGATGTAAGGAGGTTAAAATGGACGATATTTCAAAATTGTTGCAGGAGGCAAAGCCTTTATATGTTGCTCGCAAAAAGCAACGTAACCGTATTAAGGCTGTACTTTGCATGTTGGTCGGAGCGGTTATGATCAGTACGTTTATGCCGCAAAAATCTGCTTTTGTCGACAACGGCGAATGGGTTGATTATGAACAATATATCAGTCAGACTTCACCTATTGAGGATATGGGGCTGCCTGTTGATGAATATGGATTATTGATGGTCGGCTGATGAGAGATATTATCCAAGAGAATAAAGGTTTTATTCGATCCGTAATCCGCAGGGTTACCGGCTCGTATAATGAAGATATTGAGCAGGAAGTTTACATTAAGACCTGGCGCAATATGGAAAATTATCAGGAACAAGGCAAATTTAAGCAATGGCTAGGTATGTTGACTGCTAATGTTTGCCGTGATTATTTTCGCTCTAAAATAAACCGTGAACAGTCAGCGGAAATAGGAGATGAAGAAGTCTTAAATAATATTCCTGACAATTTTTCACAAGAAAAATTTGTTGATGCAAAACAACGGCAAAAAATTATATTAAAAGCCGTTGATGAACTTCCATCAAAAATGCGCAAAGTGGTCGTGTTACATGAGTTTGAAGATATGCCACTGGAACAGGTAGCACAAAAGCTCGGACTTCCTCTCGGAACAGTAAAATCAAGGCTGTTTAATGCAAAAAAAATACTTAGTCAAAAACTTGCACACCTAAAAGGAGAATGAATATGAACAAAAAAATTTTGATGTTAACCTGTGCTTCGGTTTTGATGTTGGGCGCGAGCGTGGTTTGGGCTCAAGATACGGTTTCTGAACCGATGACACCGCCACCGGCACCGGAAATGCAAGCACCAAAAGGGGACATGCATAAAATGCGTGCCGAAAAATTAGCCAAGGAGTTGGGTTTGAACGATGAACAGCGTAAAAAAGCTGAAGAAATCCGCAAAGCCGATTTTGAAAAAATGAAACCTTTAATGGAAGAAATGAAAGCATTGCGCGAAAAAATGGACAATATGCGTCAAGAAAACATGAAATCATTTGAAGCAATCTTGACGCCTGAACAGTTGGCAAAATTTAAACAAATTGTTGACGAACATAAGCGTAAAATGGATGAAAGAGGTCCGCACCATCATGGCAGACACCCAGGCATGGAACCTCGCCCTATTCCGGAAGACATTCATCATAAATAAAATATAAAAAAAGGGCGTCGCAAAGACGTCCTTTTTTGGTGCTACCTCTTTTTAGAAGTACTTTTGGTTTTGCCCTGCGTTGCGCATAATCCTATAATAAAAGCAAGAGCATATTTAAAACCGCGAATAATGGCCTTTTGTTCACGAACACGAAGCGAGCTCCACCAGTTTAAGCAGCGGCGGAAAAAACCTTCTTTCTTTTTAACAACTTTGCCATCTGCAGTTTTAGCAACAGCTGTCGAAGAAGAATTTGTCTCTGGAATATTGAGTTTAAGCGGTGCAACCTTGCAACGATGCGGTTCAAGCAATTTTGCAATGCCTTCATCGGGAACATAAGCACCGTGAACACGTTTGATTTCTCCGTTTTGCGGCAAATACAGAGCATCGCCGCGCCCAAGCAATTCTTCTGCTCCAGGCATATCCAAAATGGTGCGAGAGTCAAATTGTGAGGCAACTTTGTATGACATACGGGTCGGGAAATTTGCTTTTAGCACGCCGGTAACTACATCTACCGATGGACGTTGGGTGGCCAACATCAAGTGAATACCTGCAGCACGCGCCTTTTGAGCCAGACGTTGGACTGATGCTTCAACGGTCTTGTCTGCTGCGATAAGGTCGGCAAATTCATCGATTACACAAACAATGTACGGCATTGCTCCGCATTTTTCATGGTATTCACCGATATTTCGAACTAATTCTTTTTCAAAAGCGGAGTAGCGTTTTTCCATCTCGTCGACAAGATAGGCCAATGTAGCAGAGGCCAAGGCATTATCAGTAACGACAGGGCAATACATATAACGTTGGTCATTATAAACCGAAAACTCTATACGTTTAGGGTCTACAAGCACAAATTTCACTTCAGTCGGCTTTTTGCGAGCAATCAGGGAGAGAATAAATGTATTCAGACCAACAGATTTTCCGGATCCGGTCGTACCGGCAATCAACAAATGGGGCATCTTGGCCAAATCGGCATAAACCGGATTACCTGCAATGTCAACACCAAGACAAATCGGAAGATCGCCCTTGACTGACTGAAATTCTTCGCTTTCAATAATCTTTATAAAGTCAACGGTTTGCATTTTTTCGGCGGCTATTTCAAAACCCAGCTTAGAAGTTCCGGCTATCGGCTCAACGCGCAGGGAAGAAACTCCCATCTCACGTGCAATATCCGAAAGCGATGCCGTTATACTTTTGATTTTTGTGCCGGCTTCGGGCAAAAACTCTATTTGTTGAACCATCGGACCGACATTGATGCCGGTAACCTCGCCTTTTACCCCATAGTGGGAGAGTATTTCAGTCAAGTCTTGCATTTGTTTCCTCTATAGTTTAGCAATTTTCTCGGCAATTTGTTTTGCCATTTCGTTTAATAATTTGCTTTGTTCGTTGACAACGCCATCGTATCCCTGCGTCGGAGTACCCGAAACAGTAGTGCGTCCGCGAGTTACGGCGTTGCCGTTTTTAAGAATTGTCCACCAAGCATCAAGTGTTGCCTGCTTGTTTATTGTAGCATCAAATTTATTAATCTCAACGCTTATGGTATAATTGAATTTTTCCATTGAATAATTTTGCGGTTTTACTAAAGCGTTGGGGAGATATGAAGATATATCGTCGGCTAATACTCTAGTAATTGATGATGTCAGAGGCTCTCCCCAACGATTGAATTCGGAAACTGTAAGTTCACTGGTGTCTTTGTCGACCAAAACAATTTGCGGACGATCCGCATAACGAGGAACAGACACTTCTTCTACACCGATGCTGATTTTGCGCGAAGAAATTGCCAGATTGTCAGTAATTGCTTGTAAACGATAAAAACGCGACTGTTGTGTAAAAGCACAGGCACTCAGCAGAAAAAGCACTGAAATAAGGTATTTTTTCATCTAATATCCTCCTTTGCCACGCAGTAATGATTCCGGATGACGCTCAAGATAATCGGTAAAATTACCTAACGATTTGGCGGCATTGGAAATATTTTGCATTGCTTTGTTGAAATTGTTAAGAGTTTCCGGAACTGTACGAGTACGTGTCGGAATGACCTCAAAGTCGTTTATAAGTTTATTAAAATCAGGCAAAATCGTATTGTTCAGCTTGTCCATAAAAGAGCTGAATTGACGGATGGTTTCGCGCAACGGAAGTTCTTGTATGCCTTGTGAAATCTCGGCAAATTGCGATAGAACCGTAGGAATTTCCGGGAATTTACCATCAGCCGGCTTGCGATAAACAGGGCTTTCGTCAGAAGGTATAAACTCAAGCTCAATCATCAACTGCCCGGTCAAATAATTTTGAGTACCGAGGCGAGCACGCAAACCTTTTTCAACCATCTCTTCAAGAATTTGATGAACATTTTCGCGGTGTTGACGTGAAGCGATTTTTTTGCTGTTAAAAGCAACATAAACCGGTATGCTGAAATCAAGGTTTTGCAAGTCGGTAATGACATCAATTTTGACAACACGTCCGACCGAAACACCTTTAAATACTACCGGCGAACCGACATCAAGACCTTTAATGGATTCTGAAAAATACATTACAACCAACCGATCACTGTTTTGTAACAGGCGGTTAGAAACAAACATACCAATGGTGGCAAAAAATAAAGCCACCCCGCATATAATAAAAATACCTATCAGTTTGTTATTCGGTTTTTTACGCATTTTTTCCCTCTCCTCGAGTTAAAAATTCCAATATTGTATCATTGGGCGGATTGCGTAGCAGGTCATTAGGATTGCCGCGCGCTAAAATAGATTTGCTGGCACCGTCCAAAAAAATTGAATTGTTGCCAACGGCAAAAATAGAATTAAGTTCATGAGTAACAATTACAATTGTAGTACCAAGACTGTGGTTAATATCCAAAATCAGGTCATCAAGCAATTTTGAGCTGACTGGATCAAGGCCGGCGGATGGCTCATCAAAATAAACTATCTCAGGATCAAGCGCTAAGGCGCGTGCTAACCCTGCTCTTTTTTTCATGCCGCCGCTGATCTCTGACGGATAATAATCTTCAAAACCGGCAAGTCCGACCAAGGCAAGTTTGAGTTTTATAAGCTCGTCAATTTGAGATTTTGAATATTGGGTATAAAGCTGTAGCGGCATCGCAATATTTTCACCCAAAGTCATCGAGCTGAACAAGGCTCCACTTTGATATAGTATGCCGTTCTTTTGCATGATTTTATCTTTGGTTGTCGGTGATGCCGAGGTAAAATTAACTCCGTCAACGAAGACGTGTCCTTTAAGCGGAGAAACCAAACCAGTCAGAACCCTTAGCAAACTGCTTTTACCACAGCCGGAGCCACCCATGATAATAAAAATGTCGCCTTTGTTAATGGTAAAATTAAGCTCTTTCATTAAAATATAATCACCGTAACCGATGGTGAGATCTTGAGCCTCAATTTGAATCTGCGTATTACTCATATGCCCAAAACCTCACAACTGACAGTGATGATGCCCGTCATTATAATCATCCATACTATTGATGAAACTACCGCTTTAGTTGTAGCTGACCCGACGCTATCGGCATTACGCCCACAGAATATTCCGTAATAGCACCCGCAAACCGCAATTACTGCCCCAAAGATAAGTCCGTGAAAAATCCCGACTAAAAAATTATCAAGGCTGATAGCATCAACCGATAGCTCCCAATATTTTTGAAACGGAATACCTAACATGGTAACGCCTACAAAACCACCGCCGAGCATACCCATAAAATCGGACCACATAGTTAAGAGCGGCATGGTTATGACCAATGCAATAAAACGCGGGGCAACTAAAAAATCTATCGGATTAACACCCATGGTTTTTAAGGCATCAATTTCTTCATTGACTTGCATGGTGCCGATGGTTGCGGCATAAGAAGCACCGGTGCGGCCGGCCATAATAATACCGGTCATGATTGCCCCCATAATACGGGTCATACCAATGGTAACGAGGCTGGCAACATAAATTTGAGCACCAAAAGTTTTGAGCTGAACGGCTCCGACAAACGCTAAGATAAGCCCAACCATAAAACTAATCAGCGAAACAATCGGCAATGCTTTGTAGGTACAGTCCTCAAGCGCAAAAGACAAGTCAACCGTGCGCATAAAAGAGTGTCCAGTTACGGAGCGTAAGAAAGAACCCCAGGATTTTTCAATAAAATTAAAACCCTTAATTATGCTGTTATATATGTCGACACCGCAAGCACCTACATTTTCAAAGAAACTGCCGGAAGAGTTGTTCGGCTGTGCCGGTTTGCGGTCAACCGAAAAAGCCAATGTGAGCAGACGCTCCAAATTTTGCGGAAAATTCTGTTGTTCAAATGTAATTTGGCGCTCAAGGGCAATTTTTTTCAGTTCAAAGATTATAATTACCAGTGTTGAATCCCATTGTCCGAGATTTGCAGTATTGACCACAACCCGCCGGATATTGTTGTCTCGAGCAAGTGTGTAAAGGCGATTTTTGAGTTCTGCATCAGCATAGGAAATAAAATCTCCGCTGATATTAAGGTTTAAGGTATCGCCTGATGTTTCGAAATTAAGGTTTTGTTTCATGGTATATAATTTATTATCAATTGAACGGATGTCAATAACAAAACAACTCCGAAACACAGAGTTTCGGAGTTGTTTTGTTAACGGATGCAGCAACAGGTTATACCATACGCCCTTTTTTGCGGAGAACGTAGACAAAGCTGTCGCAGATGGTCAATTTCAGACGGGCTTCAGAATCACCGATAAACTTGTGTGTTTGATCGTAACACTGTTTCTGCAGTTTTTTGTACATCTCGCGAGTGCAGTAAACCAAGCGATCCCAGTCCGTTGACTGACAATAGATGAAAGCCAAATAGGCTTCTTCAGCGTTCTCAATGAAGTTATTGTCATCATCGAGACGGGTTGCAAGCGACTGGCTGAAAACCAGTTTGTCGTCTTCACTAAGAGTGGAAATCAGGCCGTCTTTGGCAGTAAACCACTCAATAAAGGTACGCATGTGCTCTGCCCCTACCTTGTGAAAGGGATTGATTTGTTCTTTCTTGGAGAAAAAACCGCGGATAACCAGCGCCAGCAAGATAATTGCGACTGTAAGTAACATCCATGAAATGTTCATAAAATAATTTTTAAGTTAATAATATTGTTTATGGCGTAATGATATATTTTTTAGTCAATTTTGTCAAGTTTTATAAATCGATGTCTTGTAATTTTTTTATGATTGCAACATCGGCAGGTGGAAAATTGTAATTTTTCATTTCGGAAGAGCTTACCCATGCCGAATTTTGATGGACATTAAGCTTGATTGTTGCGTTATCGGGAATGCTCACCCAATAAACGTGCAGACGAAACTCATTTTCAGGGTACTTATACGTAGTGTCCATAATGTGTCGCCCGATTGTTGCTTCAACACCAAGTTCTTCTTTGAGTTCGCGCTTTAAGCATTCTTCAATGCTTTCACCCTGCTCTTGTTTGCCGCCGGGAAATTCCCAAAGACCGGCCAACGGTTTACCTTCAGGGCGTTGACCTATGAAAATTTTGCCATTACGGACAATAATGCCGGTTCCGACTTCTTTCATAATTAAGCTCCCAGTTTTTGCAATGCTTTTTGAATGCGTGCCAAGGTTTCATCTTTGCCCAAAATGGTAGCAATCTCCGTAGCACCACCGGAAGTGGTTTCTTTGCCACTCAGGGCTATGCGCAAAGGATAAAGAATTTGTCCGTTTTTGAGTTCGTTGGCTGCTGCCAGATTCTTGAGTTGTTCAAACAAAGTTTCGTTATTCCAATCAGAAACATCTTGCAAAGCAGGCAAAACCAAGGTCAAAGTTTTCTTCGCAACATCTGCATCGGTTTTCATCTTTTTGTTGGTATAAAGCTCCAAGCTGTATTCCGGCATTTTTTCCAAGAAATCAGTCTGTGCGGCAATATCTCCGAATGTCTCGATACGCGGTTGCAAAACTTTGCTCAACATCGGTAAATCAAGTTTTCCGGTCAAATATTTGTGATAATAAGGCAGAGCAAGTTCATGAAATTTTTCGGCAGAGAGTTCTCGAATGTAGCAACCGTTCATCCAGGTAAGTTTTACAATGTCAAAAATTGCCGGAGATTTGTTTAAACGCTCTGCTGTAAAGCATTTTTTAAGCTCATCAAGGGAGAAAATCTCTTGATCGGTACCAGGGTTCCAGCCTAACAAAGCGATGTAATTCAAAATGGCTTCCGGCAGATACCCCTTGGCAACCAAATCCTGAAAAGAGGCATCACCATTGCGTTTGCTCAGCTTGTGTTGCGCGTCTTTCATTACCGGAGGAACATGAACATATACCGGCGGGGTCCAACCGAAAGCCTCGTAAATCAAGTTATATTTCGGGGTTGAAGAGATATATTCATTACCACGGACAACGTGGGTAATACCCATTAAATGATCATCAACGACATTGGCAAAGTTGTAGGTTGGGAGACCATCTGTTTTGAGCAAAACTCCTTCATCAAGCTCATCATAGTCAATCTCAATATCTCCGTAAACTTCATCGTGAAAATGCGACAAACCTTTTTTGTTAATGGTTTGTCGAACTGTATAAGGCTCACCCGCGACAACACGGGCTTTGGCTTCTTCAAGAGAAATATGTTTACATGGGTCCTTAAATTTGGTGGGGATTTTTGTTTCGTCGCCATCATCTTCTTCATCATCGTGGGCCGCGCAAAAACAATAATGTGCTCCGCCAAGCTCGACCAATTTTTGTGCGTATTCTTTATAAATCGGACGACGTTCGGACTGAACATAAGGTCCGAAGTTGCCCCCGATATCTGGGCCTTCGTCCCAATCCATGTGCACAGTCTTTAAGGTATTAAAAATAATGTCGGTTGAACCCTCAACATAGCGTTTTTGATCAGTATCTTCAATACGTAACAAAAAATCGCCTCCCTGTGATTTGGCAATCAAATATTCGTACAAAGCGGTACGCAGGTTACCGATATGCATATATCCGGTAGGAGAAGGAGCAAAACGAGTTCTTACTTTCATTATTTTATCCTCATGACTTAATTAAAACCTTGGCTGCGGCTCTTGCTTCATCAGTGATAGTCTCACCGGCAAGCATGCGAGCGATTTCCTCCTCACGTTCGGAAGACGACAGCTCATTAACATAGGTAGTAGTTATATTATTTTTGGTTTTCTTTTCAACTTTAAAATGATGGTTACCGCAGGCTGCGACTTGCGGTGAATGGGTAACAATCAATACCTGAACTTTTTGAGCCAAAGTTTTAAGGCGGCTTCCGACTGCTTGGGCAGTAGCTCCGCCTACACCGGCATCAACTTCATCAAAAATCATGGTAATATCGTTAGCGGAATTAATCAAATTAACCTTTAGTGCCAACATAAAACGTGCCAGTTCACCGCCGGAAGCTATTTTGTTCAGCGGACCTTGCGGAGAATTGGGGTTTGTAGCAACCGTAAAACAAACATCGTCAATGCCTTGTGCTCCCCAAATACTCTCCGGCAAATCGGTAATTTGAGTAACAAAACGGGCTTTCTCCATTTTGAGCGGAGAAAGTTCGTGCATAATGCTTTTGTCAAGCTCAGATGCAGCTTTATGACGACAAGCGCTCAAAATCTTGGCTTTTTCAATATATTCAAGACGCAGGGTATCTTCTTCTTTTTTCAGTTTTAACAACCCGTCTTCACCGAGTTCAATTGAAGAAAGCTGTTGTTCCATATCTACAAGTTTCTGCGGAAGCCCGTCAATATCAGTTCCATGTTTGCGAGCAACTGCACGCAATGCGAATAAGCGTTGTTCAATATTATCAGCCTCGTTTTGATTGTAGTTGAGGGAAGAGCTGACATCTTCAATCCGACGGATTGTTTCATCGGCATTAACCAGAGTTTGTTCCAAAGTATCAACAATATCCTGATATTTTCCGTCAACGATAGAATTGGCACGATCAATGGCTGACTGAGCATGGCGAATCGCTGTCAAAACATCAGCTCCCTGGGTCAATGTGCCGTAGGCAACATTTAGACTTTCAATCAGCTTTTCGCAGTTCATAATCTCGTTGCGGCGCTGATTGAGTTCGGTTTCTTCTCCTACCACGGGTTTGAGTTTTCGCAATTCATCAACCCAATGGCGGAGGTTTTCTTCTTCTTCTCGAGATTTGCTCAAATTGTTTTCAGCAGAAATTCGAGCCTGTTTGGCTGTGCTGTACTGTTTATAGGCATCAGCAACGGCGTTGAGTTTGGAATTGTATTTGCCGTAGCTGTCAAGAATTGCTAAATGTGTCGCCGGATTAAGCAGCCCTTGATTGTCAAATTGACCGTGGATTTCAACAAGAAAAGCCCCGAATTCTTTGAGCAACTTTAATGATACCGGTTGGTCGTTGATAAATATCTTGCTTTTACCATCGGTACCCAAAGTTCTTTTTATGACCAAAGAATCATCGATTTCCAAATCATTTTCGATTGCTAATTGCATCAGCGGGCTGTCTGGTTGCAGTTTAGTAAAAACCGCAGTAACCGAAAGTTTATCAGTACCACTACGAATTAAGGAAATATCGGCACGTTGTCCAAGTACAAGTCCTAGAGAGTCTAGCAAAATTGACTTTCCGGCGCCGGTCTCTCCGCTTAATATGGTCAGACCATCGGCAAACTCCAAGTCGAGTTTGTCAATCAGCACCACATTACGGACAGACAGACTTTCAAGCATTGTTTAGCCTTTGATAAGCTCAGCTGACTTTGCGGTCCATGAACTTTTGGGATAGTTGTACTGCAAAACTTTGAAAGCTGATGATGCTTCTTCAGCCAGCCCCAAAATCTTATACACCTCAACCTGGCGATATAGAGCTTCTTCAATGTAGTCGGTTGTTTGGTAGTTATTGACCACGTTTGAAAAACGGTTCAGAGCCGACAAATAGTTGCGTTGTTGCAGGTAATAACGTCCAATTTCCATTTCCTGTCCAGCCAAATTGCCATTGGCAAAAATTATTTTTTGTTTGGCATCGGCAGCATATTTTGAATTTGGAAAACGCATAACCAACTGGTTCAAAGCATCAAGAGCTTTAGAAGTTTCTCCCTGGTTGCGATTAGAATCGGATATTTGATCAAAGTAGCACATAGCTTTCAGATAATAAGCGTAGTCAATATTTTCATTACCGGGGTGGAAACGAATGAAACGATCGAGAGCCATAAGGGCTTCGTCATAACTTTCATTTTTGTAGTAAGCATAAGCTCCCATTATCTTAGCATCGGTAGCCCATTTAGAATAAGGATATTCAAGCTCAACCTTTTCAAATGTCTCGGCAGCCTCTTTGTATTTGGTTTTTTCAAGCTGTTTATGAGCGCGGTTATACAGGCGTTCAACCGAAACGGGTTCTTCCTGATTTTTGCCGTCGGAAGAAGCACAGGCATTGAGCATAAACAATGCTGAAAAACAGAATAAAAACAATTTTAATTTTGACATGACTACACCAATTTGTAATTAGAATTATCACTAAACAGTTTTTTTAATAACTCGTTATTATGAAAATGTCCAGTTTTCATCGCAGTTAATTCGCCAATAATAAAAAATCCGGACGTATACATATCGCCAATAGCATCTAAAACCTTATGGTTTACACATTCATGAGGATTTTTCATGCCATCGGGGTTGAGGACTTTATCGCCGTCTAAAACAAGCGCATTATCAAGACTTCCGCCTTTTATTAAACCAATTGATTGCAGGTAGTCAATTTGACTTTTTTCGCAAAAGGTGCGACATGGGGCAATCTCGGAGGCAAATATATCCTCAGTTATTAGACCATGAAACTCCTGATGACCAACAATCGGAGACGGAAATTCAATAGTAAAATTAATTTTCAGACCGGCATCAAACGGAGAAAGACTGATTGTGTTGCCGCTGTTGTCCGTAAATGATACATGCTTTAATACTTTGAGAAATTTACGCGGAGCATTTTGAGCAACCAGCGGAATATTTTTGAGTGTTTGATACAGTTTTTCGGCGCTGCCGTCCAAAATAGGCAATTCCTGGTTAGAAACCTCTATGCACACATTGTCAATGCCCAATATATACAGTGTCGACATCAGGTGCTCTATGGTGCTGACCGCGTTTTTATCAGAATCGCCCAGGCACGTGCAGTTGCGAGTATCGACAACTTGTGAATACATGGCCTTAAGTTCAGGTTTAGACGAAACATCAGAGCGAATAAAAACAATACCCGTATCAGGTTCAGAAGGATGGAAAACCAATTTTGACGGCAATCCGGAATGAAGTCCTACGCCGCTGATTTCAACTGTTTGCGATAATGTGTGTTGCTGCATAAAAATCCTCTTTTCAAAAAACAGGCAGCCTGTAAGCCGGGTTCTGTATTTTCTCGACTGTCTTGCAACAGACAAGAAAACGATAGCTATTCATCTAGGCAAAACATTACTGTTCTGCTCATCGCGACCTACCTCTGGAGTGAGGTGGAAACGCCTCAATAACTTTGAAAAATCAAAGCTCTCCTAATTTGGTCTTGCTTCAAACAGGGTTTACCTTGCCAAAGTTATTGCTAACTTTGCGGTGAGCTCTTACCTCGCCTTTTCAACCTTACCGAACAGGGTTCGGCGGTAATTTTCTGTGGCACTTTCCCTTGGATTGCTCCAGCCAGACGTTATCTGGTGTCTTGTTTCCATGAAGCCCGGACTTTCCTCATTAACGGATTTTCCTTTCCGCAACGCAGCTATCCGGCTGCCTGTGTATAAAGTTAATATATTCGCAGGGAAAAGCAAGAAAATTTTTATTTTTTTTCATGATGTCAAAACACGGCAAAAGCCCTTGTTTTGCGTGTTGTTTACGATTTTTATCGCGCACGCGTGAGAGAACATAACAAGAACATGCGCAAAAATACTAAATTTTCCCATTGATTCCCAAAAAATCCCATGTTATACCATAAGAGTAAGGGTAATCTAAAAAGGACTAAAAAAGTGAGAAAAACGTTCCTTTTCATGGACACAATTGTCAATAAGGTAGACGCCAAAGGGCGTGTTTCTCTGCCTTCAGATTACCGTGCAATAGTTAAAGAATTATCAACAGAAATCGTGTGCTATCGCAGCCTAACCTCTCCTTGTATTGAGGGCTGCGCCGAAGAACTGCTCGAAAAAATCGCCGCTGATATGGAAACATCTCTGGACTTTTTCTCACAAACTCAAGATGACCTTACAAACCTCATATTCGGCGATGCAAGACGTTTCAGCTTTGATAGCACCGGACGTATTTTGCTGTCTGAAAAATTATTAAAACACGCCCAAATTACTGATACGGCCGTTTTTGTCGGTAAAGGACGCAAATTCCAAATTTGGAACCCCGAAAACTGGGCCAAAGAAGAAAAACGTGTTCGCCAGGAAGTAATGAAAAGTCGTCCTTCTATCTCTATGAAAGGGGGCAACTGAGCAATGAGACAAAAACATATACCAGTAATGCTAAATGAGGTGCTGCAGAGTTTGGCCCCCGCCGACGGCAAGGTATATGTTGACGCAACTTTCGGCAACGGCGGTTATACGCAGGCTATTTTGGACAGCGCAAAGTGCAATGTTATTGCCATAGACAGAGATCCTAATGTAAAAGAGCGCGCTAATGAATTTAAGGCAAAATACGGGGATCGATTTGAGTTTTGTGCCGGATGTTTCGGTGATATTAACAGTTTGGTAAAACAGCCGGTTGACGGTATCGTATTTGATATTGGTGTATCCTCAATGCAGTTGGACGAAGCGGAACGCGGTTTTTCATACAGTAAAGATGCTAACCTCGATATGCGCATGTCATGTGCCGGAACATCAGCCTATGACCTAGTGAACAAAGCTTCCGAGAAAGAATTGGCCGATATTATTTATCAATACGGAGAAGAAAGAAAATCTCGTCAAATTGCCGGCAAAATCGTTGCCGAACGCCAAAAAGCACCTATCAAGACAACTCGCCAGTTGGCAGAGTTAATTTATCAAGTTATTCATAAAAAACCCGGTCAGCCTGATCCGGCAACCCGAACTTTTCAGGCGCTGAGAATTGCCGTAAATGATGAACTGGGTGAACTTGAGCGCGGTCTTAATAACGGGATCACCATTTTGAAAAACGGCGGAAAGATGGTGGTTGTAACTTTTCATTCACTTGAAGACCGCATTGTCAAAAAGTTTTTTAATGAGAAATCAGGCAAAAAAGCCCACGTTTCTCGCTATATGCCGGAAATTCCAGAAGATCAGAATTACGAATTAAACAAACCATCAAAGGCTATTCTTCCCTCGGCGGAGGAAATTGCCGCTAACTCGCGTGCTCATTCGGCAAAATTGCGCTATGCGACTAAAATTTCGGAGACAAACAAATGAACAACACCAGATCTGCTACTATTTGCTTATGGTTTACACTTACATTTTTTGCTGCTTTTATGCTTTTTGTGATGAAAAACTGCGTTGAAGATCTCGAAAAAGAATTAGTACAAATAAACAGTTCTATTAATGATGATGTTAAGTCCATACACATTTTGAAAGCAGAATGGAGCCATTTGAATAACCCGGAAAGATTGCGCAAACTGGCCGCCAAACACATTGCTTTAGAGCCGGTAAAGCCGGAACAGATTATTAATTATGCCTTGTTGCCGTTTGACTATGAGTCAGATGCAACGGCACGCAAAATGTTGGCACGGCAAAACATCAATAATCAGGCTGAAACTAATAAGGAATTGCGAAAGTTGGCAAAAGTTCAGCAGTAGAGACTGAAATGAAGTGGTGGTTTAGGAAAAAATATAAGTTTTATATGCCGGGCGAAGAAATTAAGGTAAACCGCTCGTTTTATAATTATAATATAGAAAAAGATCCGCTGGGAAGCTGTAAAGCCCGTATGAGTTGGGCAATACTCGGAGTTGCGGCCGTTTATCTGTGTATTGCAATACGTACTTTTGCCGTGTGCTGGAGCGGATATAACCCTTCCGCCGCAAGCAAAGAGGACAATGATGAAATGCCGCAAATTACCGTGGCAAATCCGATTACGAGAGCCGATATCGTTGACCGTAACGGAGCAATTATTGCCACGTCTTTACCGACGGTAAATTTATATGCCAAACCGTTTAAGGTAAAAAACAAGGAAGAAGCGGCCGAAAAATTAAGTGAACTTATTCCGGATATGCTCTATGAAGATATTTTGGCACGGTTGAACAAAAAAAGTAAATTTGTTTATGTAAAAAGAAATCTGTCTCTGGCTCAAAAATACCAGATTTATGCACTCGGTATAGAAGGACTTGAGTTTGAAAATATGGAAAAACGCGTTTATCCGCATAAAAACCTGTTTTCGCATATACTGGGTAAAACCAACATTGATAATGTCGGAATTTCGGGTATTGAAAAAAATTTGGATGAGAGACTTACAACATCAGATGTTCCGCTTAAACTGAGCATTGATGCCGGCGTCCAGGATACTATAAGAACAAAACTGTCAGCAGCTATAGAGAAATTTAATGCCATAGGCGGAACGGCAATTTTGATGAATGTTAATACAGGTGAAGTCTTGGCGATGTTGTCATTGCCCGATTTTGATCCCAATCTGAACACCGTACCTGATGAGCGCGAACAGTTTAACTTTGCAACCAAGGGATTGTATGAACCGGGATCAGTATTAAAAATTTTTAATGCCGCAATGGGATTGGATAGCGGAAAAATCAGCCTGACCGACAAATTTGATGCAACAAAACCTCTAAAATTGCGATATAACGTGATTAAAGACTATCGAGGAGAAAACCGTTGGTTGGATTTGCAGGAAATTTTAATTCATTCCTCAAATATCGGATCGGCACAAATTGCTCTTAAGGTCGGCAAGAAAACACAACAGAATTTTCTGCGCAACTTGGGATTCTTTGATACGTTGAAAACCTTTGAAGTAACCGAAAAAGCGCACCCCAGTGTGCCCAGACGTTGGGGAGAAGAGACAACAGCCACAGTCGCTTACGGATATGGTATATCTCTCACACCGCTTCACTTAATATCAGCATTTTCGGCGGTCGTAAACGGTGGAATTTACCATAATCCGACACTGATAAAACAAGAAGAAACTCCCGAAGGCAGAAGGGTTATGTCAGAAAAAACATCTGAAAAAATGCGCACGTTGTTAAGAGGTGTGGTTGTTAAGGGCTCAGGCAAACGCGCAAACGTTGCCGGCTACGAAGTAGCGGGCAAAACGGGAACTGCGCAAAAACTGGTTAACGGTCGCTATATTGACAAGAAAGTTATGACATCATTTATGGCTACCTTCCCTGTATCTGACCCAAAATATGCGCTGTTTCTAATGATGGATGAGCCTAAAGCAAGTAAAGAGACTTTCGGTTTTGCAACTTCCGGATGGAACACCGTGCCGACAGCAGGCGAGATTATTACCGCAATCGCTCCGCAACTCAATGTTAAAGCAAACTATGATATTGATGATAAACGAGCAAAAATGATTGAGGCTGTATACAGCCGTTAGTGTTTTCTGCAAAGGTTCTCTTCGTAGCGGTAATTTTTTATATTATCCAAACGATTTTGCTCTATTTGCAAGGTTATTTGAAAACGATTAATAATCGGTTTGATGGCATCAGAATATATTTTCGTCATTTCATCCATAACAGATTTGGAACTTTCATGAGGCAATACTTTACGGGGCTTAAGTACTGATGCTACTTTAGTAAACTCTTTTTTTAATGTAGGAAGGTAGAAGTCTAAAACTTCAAGATTTATCTGTTGGTGTTGTTGTTCGTGCCGCAATACAACATTGTATAAACAGGTATCAGGTTTGAGATCTTTGCTTATATATATAACCGGATCGCGATAACCGAATAACACATCAATACTCTCCGGTATAGCACATTCATAGTCTTTGAACGGGTGAAATTTGGTTTGCAATTTAACTTTCCAAAAAACGCTAATATCGGCCAGTCCAGCAGCAAACATATTGACTTCTCGCAGATTATTGCGAGAAGCAATTTGGCTTAGTTGCAGGGTGTTGTAAGTGTTGTTGTACTGTAACTTGCCATATGTTCCACGTAAACGCACTACAGGACGTTGGGCAAGAGAAGCGCATTCGTCTGCTGCAGAAACGTTATGACTTAAAAAAAATGCAAAAGTGCAAAATATTGATGTTAAAAACTTTTTTTCCATGTAGAATAATATATGGTTGTATTTATTAAAATTAAGTTTAGAGCAAAAAATGAAAAAAGTTATTTTGAGTGTGATCTTTTGGGCGATGGTTGTTGCGACGGTTGCTTGGGCACAAGAAAAGTATGTACGCAAGCCCGTAACTCCGAACTTTTTTATGCCAGAGCAGGAATTGGCAGGTTGGCGATCGGCTCCGAAAGTTTCTAAACCTCAAAAAGTTGCCCCGGTTCGAAATGTTGCAAATCCCAATGTGCCTCAATTGAAAGCACCGGCAACGGTCGTTAACAATAATATTCCGAAAGATACCGGAGAGCCCGGTGTCATCGGACAACCGGGCTTTAGAAATCTGAAAATGAGTGAGCCGACAGCAGATATTAAACCCAGAAATGTTTCTGCTCCAGAGAAGAAAGAATATAGTCCGGAAGACGGCCTTGGTTACGGACTTATTAATGATCCAGTATACAGAGAACGGATGAATGTTTATGAACAAGATTTAACAGCAATTTCAAAAACCGGTAAAATGCCGCAGAATAATCAGTTAAAATCCGATCTTGATGCCATGAGCAGCAATTTGTCATTCAGCGTTGAATAAAAAAATCCCTCCTTTGCGGAGGGATTTTTTATAGATGATGAAATTAGTACATTGTCGAAAGAACATTTTTGAATGTTGAAAGTTCTTCCAATGCCTGGCCGGTACCTTTGACAACACAAGCCAACGGATTTTCGGCAACGGTAACCGGAAGTCCGGTTGCCTCACGCAAAACTTGATCCAAGTTGTTTAAAAGTGCTCCGCCACCGGTTAAAACAATCCCCTTATCAACAATATCGGCAGCCAATTCAGGAGCAGTATTTTCGAGAGCAACTTTTACGGCTTCCACAATTTGTGAAACAGGATCAGACAAACCTTCGGCAATTTGACGTTCAGTGATAACAATTTCCTTAGGAACACCGTTCATAAGATCGCGTCCGCGAATCGCAACACTGCGACCCTCACCTTTGGCCGGAGGACAAGCTGAGCCGATTTCTTTCTTAATGCGTTCAGCACTGCTTTCACCAACCAACAGATTATGAGTGCGGCGAATATAAGAAACAATTGCTGCGTCCATTTTATCACCACCAACACGGACTGAACGGGCATAGACAATACCACCCAAAGATAAAACTGCAACTTCGGTTGTACCACCGCCAATATCAACAACCATACTTCCGGTAGGCTCAGTAACCGGCAAATCAGCCCCTATTGCGGCGGCCATCGGTTCTTCAATCAGGCGAACTTTTCCGGCGCCGGCAGCATCAGCAGACTCTTGAATCGCTCTTCTTTCAACGGCGGTTGCGCCGGAAGGAACACAAATGATAATCAACGGAGAAACAAACGAGCGACGATTATGAACTTTGCGAATGAAATATTTAATCATTTCCTCGGCAATTTCAAAATCAGCAATAACGCCTTCACTCATCGGACGAATGGCAGAAATATTGCCAGGCGTGCGTCCTAACATGCGTTTTGCTTCGTTACCCACAGCCTTAACCTGTTTTTTGCCGCGAATTTCTTCAATTGCAACAACAGACGGCTCGTTAAGAACAATGCCTTTTCCTTTTACATAAACCAGGGTGTTTGCCGTACCAAGGTCAATGGCCATATCTGCAGACAAAAGCCCCATTAATCTATTCCACATATACATATTCTCCGAAGTTATAATTTAATTAAATTTAGTTATTTTTTATAACATTACATCAATTAGTGCAATCATTTATATGATTTTTTCACATCATTTATAAAATCTTTTTGTCCGACATAGCAGGTCGGCAGGATTAAATCTGCGTTAAATTTGTTGCGAAACCAGGTAAGCTGGCGCTTAGCATATTGCCGAGTATGCAACTGTGAAAGCTCTATTGCTTCTTCGAGTGATATGATGTTTTTAAGATAAGAAATAAGTTCGGGCACACCTTTGGCACGCATTGATGGCAAATCGGGTGAAAGATCTCTTGCCATGAGTTCTTTTACCTCATCAATCGCCCCTTCGGACAACATCTGTTCAAAGCGAACGTTGCAACGATAATCCAAATCGCTTTTGGCGGGAAGAATATTGATGGTAAGATATTCGGCCTCAGGCAATTTTTGAACCATAGGCTGTTTGTACCATTCGGCAATTGAGCGCTTTGACGACAAAAATATTTCATAGGCACGGCGAACACGAGTGCTGTCGTTGGCATTAAGCATTGCCGCTGCAGCAGAATCCTCTGTCAAAAGTTTTTTATAAAGAGCTTGAATGCCGTTTTTTTCAACAAAATCAGAAACTTTTTGACGAACTTCTGGGCTGACTTCAGGAATCGGAGTAGTACCGCGAACAAGATTGTCCAAGTAAAGACCACTGCCTCCAACAATAATCGGAGTTTTGTTTTGCTTCCAAACTTCGTGTACGGCAGCTACGGCATCATTGAGCCAATTAAAAACGTTCCCGTTTATACTCGGATCAAGGTATTCATAAAGTTTGTGTTCGGCTTTGGCTTTATCATCTGTCGATGGAGCTGCAGAAATTATGTGTATTCCCTGATATACCTGACTTGCATCGGCATTAATGATAATGCCGTCAAATTCAAGAGCAAGGTCAAGGGCTAACCCTGATTTTCCGGAAGCTGTCGGACCGCCTATGACAATTATATTTTTCGGCAAGATGCCTCCTCGACCAATATTTTGCACAGTTTTGAATAAGTACCGCCGCAATATTTGTATTGTTCGGGAACCAGCGACAGCGGTGTCATACCGGGCGCGGTATTAATCTCAAGCAACACCATACCATCTTTTTCGTTATAGCGAAAATCGCAACGAGAAACCGTTTTGCAGCCCAATGCCGTGTGCAGTTTCTCGGCGTTACGCATAGCTTCATTAAATGCAGGTTCGGGAACTTCAGCCGGAATAATGTGAGCAGTAGCACCGTCCGTATATTTGGCATGATAGTCATAAAATCCTTGACGAGGGCGCATTTCGGTAACAGTCAATGCTTTTCCCTGCAGAACAGAAACTGTCAACTCTTTGCCTTCAATGTACTCTTCAACCAAAATTTCGGCATCAGCGTTGAATTTGACCTTTTTTAAGTCATCTGCTGTGCTAATAATATATACTCCCACGCTTGAGCCGTCGCAAACCGGCTTAATAACGTAGGGCATGGCAATTTTTGTTCCTTTAGCCTTAAAATGAGAATACGTTGTTTTTTCGCCATTGGGAGTTCTGATGCCTAAAGATTGACAAACAAGCTTGGTCAACTGTTTATCCATGCCGACCGCAGATGCTTTGAGCCCGGAGTGCGTGTAGGGAATTTGCAACATATCGAGCAGACCTTGAATTTCGCCGTCTTCTCCCCAATTGCCGTGTAGAGCATTAAAAACGACATCAGGTTTTAACTTGCGTAAAACATCCAAAAACTCTTGCACATCGTGCAAATCGTGTTCGGTTGTATCATACCCCTCGGCGCGCAGAGCCTCGGCAATGCCTTGACCGCTGACCAGACTGACTTCGCGCTCGGCAGAAAATCCGCCTTTGACGACTAAAACTTTCTTTGACATTTCAACAAAATCCTTATAAATAAGATGTACTTGAGTGCAATTTAACAAACTTTTTTTGATAATGAAAGATATTTTAGTAAAAAAAGTCTTATTGGCAATAATAATCAACATATTGTTGACTGCGGAGGTCGGTGCAGTCTCGGTAAAGCATCATTTTGATGCTGTTGTCGGGATTTTTAATGCCGGAGAGGCCGATTTTATCTATGATATTGATAATGCCAAATATGCAGTGAATTCTAAAATTTATACTAAGGGCATATTTGACACACTCTACCCGTTTGAGGCAAAATATTCGACTTCAGGCAGAATTGAACAAAACCTGATGAAAACTGAACATTATAGTTATGAATCACAATCCAGATTTAATAAACGCACTAAAAATGTAGTGTACAGCAATGAAGGAATTCCGTTGAAATCTATATCAACCAAAAACGGGAAAAAGCGTGAAAAACAAATAAAAATCAAAGAAAATGTTGATAATACTACCGATTTGCAATCAGTAATGGCAGCAATGGCGAGACAATATCTGCAAGTAGGCAGCTGCAAAGGGGTTAGAAAAGTTTTTGATGGCAAACGTCGCTATAATGTATTATTTGAAGATTTAGGACAAGACTGGTTGGAGCAAGATGAACGCTCTCCTTATTTTGGCAAAGCTTTAAAATGTTCAATGTCCATTGATCGTTTGAAAGAAGAAAGCGATGATATGCTTTGGAAAATGACATCAGACAGTCCGGTATATTTTTGGATTATGCAAGAAGACAAAAACGGTGTTCCGTTTATTGCAAGGGTGAAGGTCGGAGAAACTCCTTTGGGAGAAATGACCGTTTATACAAACAAAATTGAGGTAAATAAGTAATGAAGTCAGAATTGTTATTGCCGGCAGGCTCATTGGTAAAATTAAAAACGGCAATTATGTATGGAGCAGATTCCGTATATGCCGGAACTCCAGATATGAGTTTGCGCACGCAGTCAAAGTTTTCTATGGAAGATATTAAAGAAGGAATTGAGTTTGTACACTCAAAAGGTAAAAAAATTTATTTGACACTCAATTTATATACCCACAACAAAGATATTGCAAAATTACCACATTTTGTGAACACCTTGCGTGAACTCAAACCCGACGGTGTATTGATTGCCGACCCCGGAGTGTTTTTATATTTGAAAGAAAATGCACCGGAGCTGAAGCGTTTTGTATCAACTCAAGCAAATATCTGCTCTTATCAAACCGTTAAGTTTTGGCAAGACTTGGGGGCCGATTTGTGCGTCTTGGGGCGCGAGGTTTCTTATGATGAAATGGCTGAAATAAGAAAGCATTGCCCGGACATTAAATTAGAAACATTTATCCACGGTGCAATGTGTATGTCATATTCAGGCAGATGTCTGATTTCGAACTTTTTGGCTGATCGCAGTGCTAACCAGGGCAAGTGTGCACATTGCTGCCGTTGGCATTATAAACTGCATCTGAAGTTGAAAGACGGGACAATTAAAGATATTGAAATAAAAGAAAACAACAAAGATATGTTTGAATATCTGGTTCAAGAAGAGTTCCGTCCTGGTGAATTGTATGAAATTGTAGAAGACGAGCATGGCGCATATATTATGAACTCAAAAGACTTATGCCTGATGCCGAGACTGGATAAGATTTTGGAGCTCGGATTGCATTCCTTGAAAATTGAAGGGCGCAACAAGACTGAATATTATGCAGCCATAACAGCCAGAGCTTATCGTCAGGCAATTGATGATTATTATAAAAACCCAACCGGTTGGAATGCTGAAAAATATATGAAAGAGCTTGATACACTGCAAAACCGCGGATATTGTCTAGGGTTTTATGATGGGCATTTAACTAACATTAGTCAAAATTATGAATATACCCGCACGTTGGGAGATTGGTTGTTTGCCGGCTCTATCGTTGAATGGGACGGCGATGATGCAATTTTTGAAATCCGCAATTTTATTAATGCCGATGAAGAATTTGAATTTTTGGTTCCCGGCAGTTTAGAGGTGATAAAACTTAAACTTAACGACTTTGAGGATGCTGTTACCGGTGAGATTACGCCACGAGTTTCGGCCGGACAGGAAAAGAAAATCCGTATTCGACCAAGTGCGTGGAATATGCCGGTTGAAGAAATTAAAGCTAAGCTTCCACAATATACGGTGGCACGCAAGTTTATGCCTCTAGGTGGCGAAAACGGAGAAATGCTGAACCGTAAAAAAGAAGAATTTGAAATTATTTGCAAAAACGCTACTCAAACTGCAAAGCAACAAAATTCTTAGGTCCGGAACAAGCCGCAGTAGCTGTTGCCATTGATACTGATAAATTGTTGTCCGTAATACTGCCTATTACGGACGAGCCTGATGCTGTAATGCCGATAACATTATTGGTTCCGGCGGCAATACGTACCAACCCAGAACCTGAAGCACCTCCCCAGTCAGCTGTTACCATGGCTACACATGCATCTTGAGGGAGATCGGCAAACGTAATCCAAAAGGTATCTGCGGTGCGTTTATAAACGCCGTTTTGACATACACCATACCGTTAATACGTTTTTGATTTTGCCATTAGAAACGCCGGAAGCATTTCTATCAAGCATTTGTTCGTCAACAATACCAAAATTAACAACAACGGGAGTGTCGATACCACTATAATTTTGACTGTTGCCGTATAGTGTACGAATGCCAGAAGCCAACATCGCCATTTGGTCAAGCATTTTGTTCTTTTTGAATTTTGTCATAGCACTGGTATAGCCGGCAATGCCCCCGACGGACAAAACCCCGATTACGGCCAGAACGCCAAGCATTTCAACCATAGAGCGTCCAAACTGCGATGTTTTATATTTTGTTAGCATAATACCTCCGACAACAAATTAACTCATATGTCTTAAGTATTGATTTACAAATTCACTTTTGTTTATGGAATTGCTCATTTTACGACAATGGTCGCATTGATTCAACCCAATCTAGATCTTTTCCATTTTTATCTAATAGTACACCACTATTGTCTATTTTGTTGCCTGTTTCAGGATCAAGAATAGAGCCGTCAGGCTCAAATCTATAGCTAAATTCAGTCATGAATTTTGCCTCAATAAACTTTTTGATTAACGTTTTTTGTGCTTCTTTGTAGTAGTATTCTAACGACGATTCCGGCAAGGTAAGCAGATTTGAAATCCGTTTATTATCTGACATCCACCGCTTGTGGGTATATGATCTCGTATTGCCAAACGGAACTATTACATCATTTGCATGTTCCTGCATATCGCAGAATTCCATCAAAACGAAAACTCTTTGCAATTCGGAAGGTAAATCTTTAATCGATTGCCAAATAATTTTTTGTTTTTCATCGCCGTCGGTTCGAGATAACATCGAGGCAAAAGCATTACTGTTTTTTTGAGAATCTTCAGATTTAAATATTTTACATAAATTAGAAATATCGGCCTGATAATTTTGCTTGAGAGATTGCATAATATCATTATATTTCGGTCCTTCATTCCGTTGTTTAAGCAACGCAATGCGTTGTTCGTCCTTGGTCGGTACTTTTCTAGTGTTTGAGTCTTGAGGATATTCTATCTCACCGATTGTAATGTCATCTGCTAAAGTATTAACCGGTATTTCGTGCGGAGTATCTTTTGCAACCAAATCAAGTTCCAGAATTTTATCAACACATGAATCCTGTCCTTGATTAAGAAGTTTCATCATTAAGGGGGTACCCCCAACGTCAACGTCTGGAGAAACGCCTTTTTTTACCAAATCTACGATAGTGCCGCAATCCTTGTTTTCTATGGCATTGATTAAGGCTGGCATTGCGGCAATATCTTGAACAGAACGTGTGCTGGTTATGATGTTTGTTGCCGTGCAGTAGCCTTTTTGTTGGAGATCATGAAAAATCTTTGTTCCAACATGTGCCATCCTATATTGTCCATTGCCCATAATTCGAGAATCTGGGCTTGTTATCCAGTCGACATCTTTTTTGTACGGTGCCAAAATTTGGGGTATTTTTTGTTGCGGAACCACACATGTAACGCTCATATCTTTTATTTTGTAGGCTTTTCTGATTTGACGCACAAAATCAATAATACATTGTTCCGAAGCATATCGGTATGAAATTCCCCATGTAATGCCAAATTGTCCGGCTGTGGCTTCTGAAGGAGACCAAAACGCCGCCTGGTTACAAAACTTTAAGCTACCGGCTACTACGTCAAACCAGTAATAATCATTAACTCTTTGGTAATCATAGTCAGTAATGGCCAAATTATCAACTAGTCCGGCAATGTCTTCTGTTGTGCTGATTTTTTCCAAAACATCTTTGGGAATGGATGACAAAAAATAGTGTCTTTCGCTGTTTTTCCAACAATTATTTGATACATTTAGCGAAACAATGCATTTGTCATCTTTCCAACCTTTAATTTCAGAATCTATATCATAATAACATTTTTTATTGTCATTTGTTTTTAGCATAGTCTTGATGCGTTCGCTATCATGTCCGGGAAAAAATTGACATTGCTTTAGTTCGTACAAAAAATAGTCAGGCAGAGGATGACCTTTGGTCAGGTATTCTATTTCTTGCTGAAGTTCTGTATCATTGCGGTATCTGTCCAGTTGTAAAATTTGTTTCAAGCACTCATGCTGATTTGTGTCGTGCATTGATTCAAAGAAATTACTTTCTCCAACAGAGATTCCTCTGTCAATCAGACTTATAATGGCAGGACAATCTCTATTTTCAAAAGCTGTTTCAAGTTTTAGTCTATCAACTAAATTTCGGACTGTCATTAGAGCCCGATCATGAATAATCTGAGTGCAGACTTCATCATTGCACTCAGGTTCGCCATATTTTACCAATGAATCTAATTTCAAAACTTCTTCCCAGCATTCAAGCTGGCTTGTATCAATAGGAGACAGCATAATAATATCTGCCACCCTATCAAGATTGAGTCCTTTTTTTATTAAATTTATAATGGTCGGACAATCTTGGCGATCTATTGCATGCCCCAAATCTGATAAATCGTCAGCACTTGCGGAAAAAGCCGCCAAAAGCATTGCAAACAGTGTAAAAAAACGCAACATCTGCCTCTCCAAACAACACCTACTTGTCAAAGATTATACATTAGATGTATTAAGAAAATGCTAATTACTAAATTCGGTGAAATGTGCCTTCTTCTATCGGAGGGAGAAAACCACTGCGGCGACCGACAATAAACTCTACACTGTCAACACGCGACAAAGGCGGACCTTTGTGGCAAGAGAGCAACATTTCATCGATTTTTTCTTCTTCACCACTCATCAAAATTTCGACACTGCCATCGACCTCATTGCGTACCCAACCGGATATGCCGCCGATGCGTTTGGCTTCGTGCACGGCAAACCAGCGAAAACCTATGCCCTGCACTCTGCCACGAATTTTGATGTAAACTTCTTTCATTTTTTTAAGAAATTTTCAATGTCGGTAAGTTCATTTTTCAGGCTTTGACGACGCTCTTCAGCTTGTTTATCACGTCCCCAAAGTTCAGCTTGGTGAATCTCTTCCAAATATGCGGCGTTGTATGCCTGATCGGCATTGATGCGTCCTTTTACCAAGGCTGCAGCCAAAAGCTCGGACTGCATGTTCATTGAAGCCAAATAAAAAGCAGCCAATTCTTCATCACTCATGTTTTCCATAAACTTGCGCATGGCATACATTGATGTCGAATCCTGCTCGTTGACTTTGAGCTCATCGGTCGGAATATATTTAGCCTGAATATATTCTCCCGCCCATTTTAAAACCGGAGCCCATAATTTTTCTTGCTTCTTGGCTACTGCGGTATCTTTATCCCAAAACAAAAGAGAATCTGTTTTGGAAAATTGTACAAGTTTGCTGATGATGTCATCACGATGCTGTTTTATATCGCAAACAGCTTGCTCTAATTTGTCTTTAGTCATTTAGTCCTCTTTTAAAAACGCCGGCATTTTACTTTTATTGTTTTAAAATGTTATTAATAAGTCCCTTGCCGATGTTTTTTATTTCATTGGCACTGTCTTTGACCATATTAAGTCCATCATCAACGGTGGCGGAAGCCCCTTGGTAGGTCTTTTGAGCGGCATTGGTAACGCCGGTCGGTTTTTCAAATTTGTCCTTATAAACGGTGTTTTGCAGAGCGGTGTAGCATGGAGCAGTATCTTTATCAAGCAACATTTGTGCTCCTGTCAACGTGCCACCGCTTAGTGCCGCGCCGGCAATGGTCTTGATGGCACCGTTTTGATCAATGGCAATTGACGGTGATTGCAAAGTACCGCTGATTTTAAATAAATTGGTCATAGTTTGCATTAAACTTACTTTCGTAACACCGCTGCGATATGCGTTCACGCTCAAATTCAGCTTGTCTTTGCGCAAATTGATTGTGCCGTTGCTTACGAGATCAAGTTTATCCGAGTTTATGGCTATCCCTTTCGGAAATGTTGCAACACCGTCTTTAATATCGGCACGAACGACAGCGCATTTCAGATCAACATTCTCAACTTTTGAAGTATCAATATTCAAAACCTGGAGCAACTGGGTAACAAAACTATCAGTCAAAAACTTGAGTTTTCCGCTTTGGAGTTTTGACGGCTCAACAACGGCTATAACTTGTCCGTTTAAGTTGTCAACCAAAGAACGATAGGTCGAGCCATAGCCGCTGACATTAAAATAGGTTTGAGTATTTCCGCCGGAGAGAAATCCGAAGCTCTTGTTGTCAACGACCTGTAATTGTTTGGCAATGTCTGTAATTAAAACGTCTTTAGATGTTCCCTGCAGACTTATGCTCTTGTTGTTGGCATTGATAACCGAAGTCAGGTTGACTGTCCCTTGACCAATTTTGAAATCAAGCGGTTTGATGGTCATGGTTCCATTAACCAATGTGGCTTTGATGGCAACATCGCTTAAAGTTATGTCATTATTAACAATAAGTTTCTTTAAGCTCAAGGAAGCCTTTGCATTAGCGGAGTTTAACAAATCAAACGGGATTTTGTCGTTCGGAACATAGGCTGTGGCGTTGGCACTGTTGATAAGCTCAAAATTATAGGCTGTCGGCTTGTTGGTGCTAAAATCACCAAGGTTAAAGGTGGTACCGCTTAAATCTGCCGTAATATATGGTTTGGCACCGGAAATATCAACACTGGCTTTACCTTTTAAGGTGTTGTTGATGATGTTCAACTTGTTGATATCAAGGTTGATTTTGCTGAGAGTTGCATTGCCGGTTCCAATGAGAGTGGTTTCAGGAGCATTCATATTGCCGGTCGGATTATAAATGTTGTAATCAAAGGTTGCCGATAGCTTATCATTCATCAGATTTTTGATTTTAGCGTTGGCAACGGCACTGATGCCCAGAGCTTTCATGTCAACATTGGCCGGATATTCTTCGGTGCCGGATAAGAGCGCAGCAAGTGAACCGAAAACACCTTTACCGCTAAGTTCCATATCGTTAAACACAACATCCCAATCAGCATTCATCGGACTGTTCATGCCATCGGTACTGAAGGCGATGTGGTTGATTTTGAGCTTGGTCAGGGAATTGTCTTTGTGCTTGAGGTAGTTAACAATACCGTTTTCAATCCAAACTTCTTTGGCAACAAAGTCTTTAAGCCCATCAAGCGCAGATGCGTTTTCCGCCGCATTAGCATTTTTTATCAACCAGCCTGAAGATGCGGATTTTTTATCGGCAGAGGCAAATTTGATATTCCAACTGTTCTGCCCGTCTTTTGCTGTTTCAAGATAAATCTGCGGTTGTTTCAAAACGGCTTTGTCAATAACAATTTGTTTTGACAGTAGCGGAATAATTGAAAAACGGAGTTCCAATTCTGAAACTTTGACCATTTGCGGATTTTTTGCCCACTCCGGATTTGCGAAGCTGACATCATTAATAACAATAGTTGGGATTAATGAAATTCCCAAACTGGCATCACCGGCAATGGTAAGTTTGCGCCCGGTTTGCTCATAAACAACGTTTTCGGCCGTTTGTTTGTATTTGTTGAGATCAAAGTTTTTCAAAAATATATAAGCGGCTACGGCAACTGCAACGATAATAAACAATATTGTGAGCAATAACCATTTTAAAAATTTCATTTTGTTACTCCTTAAAATTTATTCCCGTTGCGTTGAGACTTTCTTTAAAATAGCTCGGCATCGGGGCTGTAATAATAACGTTTTTATTATATATTGACGATAAATCTATTTTGTAGGCATGAAGATGCAATTTATCAGCAAATAAACTGCTTTTTGCTCTTTTTTCGCCACCAAAATATTTGTCATCACCGACAATCGGACAGCCTATTGATTCAAGGTGAACACGTATTTGGTGGGTACGTCCGGAAAGCGGGCTGGCCTCAACAAGCGCAAATTTTGTTCCGACACTATCCAGAACTTTGTATAATGTTCGGGCACTTTGTCCGTCAGGGCTGATTTGCATTTTTTCACCGACCTTGGTTACAGAATTGCGAATTTCACCGGAAGTTTGGCGCGGGCATCCGTTGACCAACGCTAAATAAGTTTTTTGCAATTTGTGGTCGCGAAAAGCTTGGGTTAATACTTCTGCCGTTTTGCGGTTGCGAGCCAAAACTAAAACTCCGCTGGTATCTTTGTCGATACGGTGTACGAGTTTTGGGCGCTCTTCTTTTTCAAAAATTAAAGCATCAAGCAAACCATCAACATGGTGATGAGTGTTGGTTCCTCCCTGCACTGCCAAGCCGGATGGCTTGTTGATGGCAATAATGTCATCATTTTTAAAAATGACCAGCGAGCGCATAAAATCGATCTCTTTTTGGGGAAGATTTTTGCTTTTTTCGGGTAAGGCTTCGTCTTCTTTAAGCGGCGGAATTCGTATTGATTGACCGGCTGTCAACTTGAGTGAAGTTTCAGCTCGGGTGCCGTCAACCTTAATTTGTTTGGTACGCAGCAGTTTTTGAAGCCGACCGATGGTAAGGTTGGGATAATATTTCAAAAACCACCGATTAAGGCGCATTCCGTCATCTATGTCTTTTACTTTTACTATTTCTACCGGCATAAATTGAGCCCACTATTGATTATCTGTCTTATTTTTATTTTTTTCATAACGTAACTTTTCAAAATATTCAATACGCTTTTTGATTTCACGCTCAAAGCCGCGCTCTACAGGCTCATACAGTTTTACACGTTTCATGCCATCGGGAAAATAATTGGCGCCGGAAAAACCGTCTTCACAGTCATGATCATATTCATAGCCATCACTATAGCCCAGTTGCTTCATCAACTTTGTCGGAGCATTCAAAATATTTTTAGGCGGCATTAATGAACCGGTTTTTTTAGCTGTATCCATAGCCTTATGCATAGCCATGTAAACACGGTTTGATTTTGGGGCTGTTGCCAGGTAAGCGACCAGTTGCATAACTGCAAGATCACCTTCAGGAGAGCCAAGTCTGTCATAGGTTTCCCAACAGGCAATAGCCTGATTGATAGCATTAGGATCGGCAAGAGAAACATCTTCAATAGCAAAACGCGTAAGACGGCGCAATAAATATTTGGCATCTTCACCGGAGTGGAGCATACGCGCCGCCCAGTAAAGTGCCGCATCAACGTCAGAACCGCGCAGAGATTTGTGAACCGCTGATATTAAATTGTAATGCCCATCACGTCCCTTGTCATAAACAGGAGCACGAGAACGAATAATGTTAATAACATTGTCTTTATTAAAGGTTTCTCCCTCTTTGGCATAATTAAAAACGCTTTCCGCCATATTCAAAATATAGCGACCATCGCCGTCGGCTGTAGCTTTCATAAACTCACGTGCTTCATCGTCAAGCGGGAGTTTGCGTCCGACTTCTTTTTCAGCACGTTGGAGCAAAATTTCAAAGTCATCAGAGTTGAGGCGGTTTAGGACAAACACCTGACACCTTGACAGTAACGCCGCATTCAGCTCAAAAGACGGATTTTCAGTAGTAGCACCGACAAGAATGATTGTGCCGTCTTCAACATAGGGCAAAAAACCGTCTTGTTGTGATTTATTAAAACGGTGAATTTCATCTACAAACAGCAATGTGCCTTTGCCCTGACTGGCACGACGATCTATAGCATATTGAAAAACGCGTTTGAGGTCGGCAACCCCGGAAAATACTGCCGAAATCTGTTCGAAATAAAGATTAGTGTGCTCGGCAATAAGTCTGGCAATGGTGGTTTTGCCGCAACCGGGAGGTCCCCAAAGGATAAAAGAGCTGATTTTTCCTGATTTTACCATACGACCGAGAGGAGCATCAGTACCGACAATATGGTCTTGCCCCACAACCTCACTCAGAGTCTGGGGGCGCAAGCGATCAGCTAACGGGCGTTTTACCTGATGTGAAAACAACGTTTCTTCCATAAATCCACCCTATCTTTCATAACCGCCACGATCGCGGGTTATATATGGTTTTTGTTTTTGGCGCATACGGTTTTCAAGTTCACGGCGTTTACGCTCTTCAATAACTTGGCGCAGAGCCTCTTTGTTGGCTTTGTTTTGCTGGCGAATCTGTTCCAAAGCCTCTTCATCTTTAACCGGAGCTTTGCTTTTTCCTTTAACGTATTTGTAGGCTTTTTGAGTAAATTTTACCAACTTTTCGGTATCCATACCCTTAAAACCGCCAACGTTAAAAACTCCCACCTGCTTATGACCATTCAAAAAGAAATCAGTAAAGTCAATCTGCGGTCCCGATTTGGCCTTTTTGCGTTTGGGAGCCAGAATACGTTTGAGCTCCGCAGGTGTAGGCACCCGACCTAAGGCTTGAGCTATTTGCTCAGGAGTAATTATACATTCACTTAAATCTAGCTCCATGATGTTTACGCCGGTAAAATCAACACCGGTAAAATCAACACCGCGTAAATTAACCTTGCTCAAATCAATCTTTTTTAAATCCAACATAGTCAGATTAATGCGGGAGAGATCAAGTTTTTCAGGATAATATTTGGCAACAAACTCTATAAGTTGTTGCAACTCCTCCAAGCTGATGCTGTCAATTTCCAAATTAATTAAAATGGCATTTTGGAAAAACGCATCAGTAAAAGTAACATTTTTGAGCACTGCACCCGTAAAATTGGTACCGATAAGTTGGGCGCCGGAGAAGTTGGCGCCGGATAGATTTGCCCCGGATAGATTGGTGTTTGTAAGATCTGCACCTGAAAAATCGGCTCCGCGTAAATCGGAACCTGAAAAATCAACCCCCTTCAGGTTGGCGGCGGAAAAGTTAGCATCACGCAGGTTTTCGTGATCAAACTCACCGTTTTCAAGGTTTTTGCCGTTAAAATCGATGCTGATGACCGGAAGGTCATCTTCTCCAAACAAAGCAACGGCTCGCCAAGAATTTCCCTCACCTGAAGAAGGCGGTGGTGGCGGAGGATTGTTGCCGGAGGGATCTTCCTCATCATCACTTTCGTCGTCATCTTCTTCAAAAAAATCTTCGTCATCGGAAACATCGTCATCTTCGGGTGTTTCTTCAACATCATCAGCAGAAATTTCGTTTGTATTATCGGGAACATCAATCCCGGAGTCAGAATAAAAATCGTCTTCATCAACCTCGGGACGATAACGTCCGGCATATTTGTCTTCTTCAAAATCTTCATGCGGAGGAAAACTGTCATCTTCTTCCAAAATTTGGTCGGTTGCCTTTGGTTCAGGCTCGGATGCTGCCATTTCGGCACGAGTTTTATCTCGTATGGCTTTTAGTGCGGCGATTTTTTTCTCATCTGCGACCATTTGACTTACTTTAGCTAAAAACGTTGTACAACAAATGCTATATTACTCTAAAGATTCGATTTTGACAAACTTTTTATGCAAAATCATCAATGTTTTCGGCACCAATAATTTTTTTAGCAATATCATAGCTAAAACCGGCTCTAACCAGGGTTGCCAAGTCTTTTTGACGATTTTCGAGGCGGCTGTTTTCATCAGGACGATAAGGACCGATTCTTTTTTTGGCAGCAAAGCGGGTCGCCATGACTTCTTCATCAAATTCCCGATTATTCAAGATTTCATCAACTACTTTTTCGCTAACCCCCTTTTGTTGCATTTTTTGGCGAATGTAGCGTTCGGGCTTGCCGGAAAGCAAGTAGTCATCTATTTTGAAAGATGCATAGCGGTTGTCGTTGAGATAACCGAGCTCCTCAAAGCGCAAAACAATATCGTCAATCCATTGATCAGCTTCGGAGCTGTCAAAATCGGGGGTTTGACGGGCATAGTCATAGACCCGGCGTTTGAGCACCTGGCGCAAGTTGGCTGATGAAGAATCAAAACGTTCAAGATAGTAAAGAGCAATGTTTTGCAATCTGTTTTTAGTCATTTTGCGAAGTTTTTTGGGAGTCGTGCGAGTTTGTTCTTCTGTTTTAAACATAAAAAAAACCTATTTTTTCATTAAAGTTAACCACATGTTAAATAATAAATAATATTTTACAATAAGAAATGTGTATTAATAACTACGGATTTATGATGATGAAAAAGTTTCTCGCCATATTGGGTGTGCTTAGCATGATTGGTGCGTGCACCACCGCGGACGAACAACCTGCTCCTCAGAAATTCACTGAAGCTCGTTTTGACACACAACAAAATATTGACCTTAAGGTTAACAAAGTTGATGTTGTATCAGATTTTGTGCCGTCTTTTACCAGACCTAATGTTGAGCATCTTTTTCCGGTATCAATTGAAAAAACCGCGCTTAATTGGGGACGTGATCGTTTGAGAGCCGTTGATTTTTCTTCAACCAAACAGGCCACTTTTACAGTAAAAGATGCCAGCGTTACAGAGGAAATAGTAAAAGCTGACAGACTGTTTGAAAAAGACAGCGTAAAATATCGTGCAAAACTCTCCGTTGTATTAAAAATCAGCGACACATCAAAATTTTCAAGCGCCGAGACATCTCTTGATGCATGGAGAGAACTGACGATTCCTGTCGACACACCGATTGACCAAAAAGAGATTTATTGGAAAAACATGGTTGATAAGCTGTTTGAGGAATTTAATGTTCGTATGCAAACCAATATACATAAATATTTAAATATGTATGTTGATAACAGTGTGTTAGTTACTGATTACGAATAAAAAAGTCAGTTAAGAGCGCAAGCCATTTTATCGCCCGCATTAAATTGCAAAACCGGCAGTTTGATGTTTTGGGCGATTTTTTTGCCGGCTTTCAAAATACGGCAACTACCGTAGAAAATTGCACTGGGAGCAGATAACGGTGCTGATGAACTAAACTCGAAGTATTCCCCGGGCTCAAGTTCAGGGATTTCACCTTTGAAACCGGCGGTTTGATCACAAAAAGAATGCCCTTGCGAGTCGGTAATGTTCCAATCCTTGCCGATGAGAGTAATTTTTTCGTCAGATGTGTTTTCGATGCAAAAATAATAACCCCAAACAAATTCCTGACCGGAAGCGTGGCGGCGTGTGTCAACCAACTCAGATGCTGCGGTAATTGTAAGACCATCGGCCTCGGTTGTTACCATTTCTTGAGTGTTTTGCATCAGTTTAACCCTTTGTTAACTTTTTGATATCGACACGTTAACAGGATGAAAAAAAGATGCAATCCGGGAATCAATTTGTTCACAAAGTTATACACATATAGATGACATCTGATTGATTTTGTGTGTTTTTTACAAAGAGAATGGATTGCCGCGGCGGTAAACCGCCTCGCAATGACGATAAATAAAACAGTCATCCCTCGTTTTGGAACAAAACGTCCAGGGATCTTCCCTG
>ERZ842401.838-NODE-838-length-45597-cov-8.566927_pt1 | contig 45597 bp, 43 predicted proteins | sample MGYA00521270_ERZ842401 | MGnify/ENA primary metagenome ERZ842401 (study PRJEB31892, sample SAMEA3878208) | bioreactor metagenome | biome: Moose rumen | place: Sweden | collected 2011-10 | study: EMG produced TPA metagenomics assembly of the PRJEB12797 data set... | reverse complement strand
CGGGCTTTGCGGAAGAAAAATATCGTCGCCGCCAACAACATCAGCTCGATAATCGCCGTCAATGCTGCTTTGTCCGCGTGCCACAGCTTAAAGCGGGCGTTCGCCGCCGTGAATCAGTACAGGTGCCAAGTTCCAACTCAAATTGCAAGGGAAATTATATCGGCGTCGGTGAAGTTGACGGGCGCGGTCAGCAGATAAGTCGCCACCAATGCCAACGCCACGCTCAGCCCCGCGAATACGTTCCGCTTGAAGCGCAAATCCTTAGCCACGCCCTCCGATTCCTCGGTGCGGGCTTTGCGGAAGAAAAATATCGTCGCCGCCAACAACATCAGCTCGATAATCGCCGTCAATGCCGCCTTGTCCGCGTGCCACAGCTTAAAGCGGGCGTTCATGTGACGTTCGCCGCCGTGAATCAGTATCGGTGCCAAGTTCCAACTCAGATACCTGCCGTCGCCCGTAACCGTGTCGGCATTATGAGCCTCGACGCGATGGGGCAAGCGAATCGTCACGTCGTAGGCAACGTCGTTGAAGGCGGATTGGGTAATGAACTCGGCTTCGGGCGGCAGATTTGCTCGCGAATACTCCGCGTAAAAATCAAAGTCGTACTCGTCGAAGAACCAGCCCTTGCGCCGCGATATGCCCCGATTCTTGCCGGCGTGCGCCGAATACATTTCGCCGGGCGACCGCGCAAACGTCTCAATGTCGGGATACGTCAGCGCAAACTCGTAGCCCAACATATCGCCCTCGGCTATCGGCTTGACCGTCAAATCGGAGTAAAGCCGCTCATTGGCAGACTTAATCTCCTCAATTTGGCGGGCAAACGGAGCCGTCCCCATAATCTTCCAGTGTCGATTAACCGCGCCCGTCGCCGTGACCGTCAAATCGAATTCGGCTTTAAAACAACCCGCGCAGATTAAGCCAATCAAGCTCAGCGCGACGATTAAAATTTTTTTCATCGCGACACCTCCCGAATTATATTTCGGCTAAAAATTTTTTTGCTAAAGCCTGTAACAAAACTTGACGTGCGACGTATAATGGGCAGAAAGAAATTTGGAGGTTGATAATCATGGCGGACGAAATTCTCAAAGACGAACTGCTTGACGAGGCTCAACTGGATAAAGTGGCGGGCGGCACGAGCCGGGAAACCAACAACGATTTTTACTTCATGTACGAGCTTCATAGAAACGGCGATTTGCAATTCAGCGGCGACACGAACATGATGAAGGAAATGCAACGCGTTTGGGCGAAATTCGGCGTCTCGGTAATCCACCATAACGACGACAGGCTCAACGAGTATTATAACAGCAACGGCGAGCAAATTTCGCGCCGGGCGGCTCTCGAACACATTTTGCAGAAGACGAACAGCAAAGTGAACATCAAATATTTCCTTTAAGCGCGACAGGCGGGAGGTCGATAAAAATGACAGACAAAATCCTCAAAGACGAAATCCTAACCGAAGAACAACTCGACGAAGTGGCGGGCGGCACACAGGGACAAAATGGATGGGACGCCTTGTTTTTAAAAACTCTGCTGAGCAAGAAAGCTCCCGGTTCCGAAGACGCCATCCGTTGTGATGATCCGGAATCGATTCAGCGTGCGTGGGCTAAAATCGGCGTGGCAGCTATCCTTTACGACGACACAATTACCGCCAACGAATATTATATGGACGGCAAGCAAATTTCGCAAGCAGAAGCCATAGACTACGTCTTTAAACTCATTCAAAAATCTTAAATTCACGGTAAACAAAAACCCTTCGGCTTAACGTCGGAGGTTTTTTTGTGTCAAATCCTGCTGTCCCCGACCTTGTCGAAGGTGTCCGTAATTTCCTTGGCAGGCGGCTCGTCGAATTTGCTAACGACGTAAATCATTATCAGCGCAATGATAAAGCCCGGTACAATCTCGTACAGCCCGAACAGCTCAAATTGTTTCCAAATCAGCACGGTGGAGCCGCCCGCGATTATCCCCGCGATTATGCCGACTTTGGTAGTTCTGCGCCAGAATAAACTCATAAGCAACGCCGGACCGAACGCCGCGCCGAAGCCCGCCCAAGCATAGGCAACCATGTCGAGGATAAAGCTGTCGGGGTTGAAGCCGAGGAACACCGCTATCGACGCGATTATCAGCACCGAGGCGCGAGAGATCCAAACCAGCTCCGTTTGATTGGCGTCCTTGCGCAGGAGCGTCTTATAAAAATCCTGCGCGAACGCCGACGCCGCCACCAGCAGTTGAGACGACGCCGTTGACATGATAGCCGCCAACACCGCGCTCAAAACCAGCCCCGCGATTATCGGCGGGAAAAGCTGATTCGTCATGACCAGGAAGACCGTTTCGGAGTTGGTGCCTTCCAGCGGTGTCGTCAAGTAGACCGTGCCGACCATGCCGACCGCTACCGCCGCCGCCAAGCTGAGGATAACCCACGTCATGGCGATATGCGTCGCTTGAGGGATTTCCTTCGTCGATTTGATTGCCATAAACCGAACCAAAATGTGCGGCTGTCCGAAATATCCGATACCCCACGCCAACAGCGAGATTAGCTCAATCGCGCCGAGCGTGGTGCCGTCGGGTTTTAGGAACGGCTCAAACAGCGTCGACTTGTAAGCCGCGATAGCCGTTATCGTGTCGGCGAAGCCGCCCAAACTCATTGCCGCGCACGTCGGGACGATTAAGATTGCAAAGAACATCATCACGCCCTGGATAAAGTCCGTCCTGCTGACCGCGAGGAAGCCGCCAATCAGCGTGTAGAAGACGACGGAGCCCGCGCCGAGGAAAATTGCGTATTGGAACGGCAAGCCAAAGACCGTCTCGAAGAGCTTGCCCGCCGCCACGAAGCCCGAAGACGTGTACAGGATAAAAAATATCAGGATAAAAATCGCGGGGACGATTCGGAGCAAGCCGCTCGTGTCGTGATAGCGATTCTGCAGGAATTCGGGGAGCGTCAAGGCGTTGCCGGCAAGCTCGGTGTATTGACGGAGCCGCGCCGCCACGAAATGCCAATTCGCCCAAGTACCAATCGCAATGCCGATAGCTATCCAGCCCGCGTTCAAGCCCGCCAGATACGCGAAGCCGGGGACGCCCATAAGCATCCAGCCGCTCATATCCGACGCCTCGGCACTAAGCGACGTGACCCACGCGCCCAGCTTGCGGTTGCCCAAAAAGTAATCGCTCATGTTTTTCGTGCGGCGGTAGTAGTAGACGCCAATCGCCATCATCAAGCCGATATACAGCACGAACGTGTTAATAATCACAATGTCATTTGTCAAGGTGTAGCCTCCTTCCGTGATTGTGGTATTATAGCCGCGCAGATTGACTTTGTAAATTTTTTTGGGGAGGTTGATTGTATGGCTAAAAAAAAAGTTCGGTACGTTTGCCAAGAATGCGGAGCCGAATCGGTTAAATGGCTCGGCAAGTGTCCGACGTGCGGGCAATGGAATACATTGGTCGAGGAGGAGGTCACGGCGGAAGTAAAAAGTTCCCACGCGTTGACGACCGCCTTTGAGCAACCGCGCAGGATAGCCGAAGTCGATATGGAGGAATTGCCGCGCTTCATGACGGGTTCGGGCGAATTGGACAGAGTACTCGGCGGCGGCTTGATACCCGGTTCGATAATTTTAATCGCGGGCGACCCCGGCGTCGGCAAATCCAGTTTGACGCTGGCGGTTTGCGCTAACGTGGCACGCGGCGGTCGGAAAGTTTTATACGTGACGGGCGAGGAAAGTTCGCGGCAAATCCGCATGAGAGCCGAACGTTTGAACGCGCTGGCAGATGAGCTTTATATCTGCGCGGAAAACAATTTTGAGCGGATAACTCATCACGTGGAAAAAGTTCAGCCGGAATTGCTGATTGTCGATTCAATCCAGACGATTTACAAATCCGACATCGAGAGCGCGCCGGGGAGCGTGTCGCAAGTGCGGGAGTGTTCGGCGGGCTTAATGCGGCTGTCAAAAAGTTTGGGCGTCACGACGTTTGTTATCGGGCATGTGACCAAAGACGGGAGCCTTGCCGGTCCGAGGGTGCTTGAGCATATCGTCGACACGGTTTTATTCTTCGAGGGCGAACGCAATGCAGACTTCCGAGTACTGCGGGCGATAAAAAATCGGTTCGGCGCGACGAGCGAGATTGGGCTGTTTGAAATGCGCGACACGGGGCTTGCCGACGTGCCCGACGCGTCGAAATTATTCCTGCCCGAAAAAGCCGACGATATAGGCAGCGTAATCGTCCCGACGGTGGAGGGGACGCGCCCGCTTTTGGTCGAGGTTCAAGCGTTGGTCGCGCCTACGCCCTTCATGCCGCCGCGCAGGACTTCAGACGCCGTGGACGTGAAACGCATTCAGCTGTTGCTGGCGGTTTTGGAAAAGCGAGTGCATCTGAGCATTGGAGCCTGCGACGTGTACGTTAAGACGGCGGGCGGGATTAAGATTGACGAGCCGGCGACTGATTTGCCCATAGCGATTGCTTTGGCGTCGAGTTTCGCGAACAGGAAGCTTTTGCCGCAATGCGTCATCTTCGGCGAGGTGGGCTTGAGCGGCGAAGTTCGAGCCGTCAGCAAGGCGCGGCAACGCGTTGACGAATCAATCCGCATGGGCTTTACCAATATTGTTTTGCCCAAAAAAAATTTCGCGGAGGTTTCCAAATCGGCGGACAAGGCAAATCTCCTGCCCGTCGAGAGCCTCCGCGACGCTTTAAAAATTTCTATGCCGAGGACGTGACTGGGGATTGTTGATAAAGTTTTTAGTCGAAATGAGGTAAAACCCGGCGCACATGGATGTGCGCCGCCGGCAACAGAAACAGGGATGTTTCTTTGCCGGTCAAAGTGCTTTTCTTTTTGCTACTTTTTCTTTGGCACCACAAAGAAAAAGTAGATCCTAAACGTAAAAATTAAGATTAAGCCTAATCAGCGAGACGCGCCGAAAATACGACAGTCGGCTCCGCGCAGATTAAAGCCGTGGTCTAAGGGGCCGCTACCCTTGCCGAGGTTCAAGCCCGTGCTCAATGCGCCCGTCAAGTAAGCCTTGGCAAGCCCGACCGCCTCGCGCAAGGCGTGACCTTTGGCGAGATTGGCGGCAATGGCGGAGCTTAGCGTGCAACCCGTGCCGTGCGTGTTCGTCGTGGCGATTCGTTTACCGTTAAACCATTGCCCCGCGCCGTCGAACAGATAATCGTTGGCGTCGTTGTGACCGTGCCCGCCCTTCGCCAATACCGCGCAACCGTACTCCGCGAAAATCATCTGCGCGGTTTGCTCCATATCGGCGGTAGCGGCAATTACTTCGAGTTCGGGGATATTCGGCGTTATAACCGTCGCCAACGGGAACAGTTCCGCCTGCAAAGTTTTAACGGCGTCCTCGTCAATCAGCCTTGCGCCCGACGTGGCAACCATGACGGGATCGACGACGATATTTTTCGCGCCGTAGAATTTTAACTTGGCGGCGATAATTTCAATCAGCCGCGCCGACGATACCATTCCGATTTTAACGGCGTCGGGCGGTATGTCCTCAAAAATCGCGTCGAGTTGGTCGGCTAAGAATTCGGGCGTCGAGTTCAGCACCGAACGCACGCCCAAAGTATTCTGCGCGGTCAAGGCGGTTATCGCGCTCATGCCGTAGACGCCGTTGGCGAGGAACGTCTTGAGGTCTGCTTGAATGCCCGCCCCGCCGCTGCTGTCCGAGCCGGCTATCGTCAATGCAGTCTTCATAACGTTTCCAACAGCTCCAAAATTTTTGCCGTAAGTTCGCCGCGAGCAAAGTTCATGAACTCTCCGCTGCGGCGGATTTTTATTTCGACGTTGCCGCTGTCCAAAGTCTTCGGGCTAATCGTCACACGCAACGGGTAGCCGATAAGGTCGCAGTCCTTGAACTTGACGCCGGCGCGCTCCTTCCTGTCGTCAAGCAAAACGTCGACGCCCGCCGCTTTAAGCTCGTTATAAAGCTCCTCGGCAAGGGCAATCTGCGCGGAGTCTTTGGCATTGACGGGCACAATCACGACCTCAAAGGGAGCAATGGCACGCGTCCAGATAATCCCGTCGGCGTCGTTGTTCTGCTCGATAGCCGCCGCCATGGTGCGCCCGACGCCTATTCCGTAGCAACCCATCTCGAAAAATCTTTCCAAACCGTCCTCGTCGAGGAACGTGGCATGAAGAGCCGTGCTGTACTTACTGCCCAGCGTGAACACTTGCCCGACCTCAATGCCACGCGTCATTTGCAAGGGCTTGCCGCATTTCGGACACGGGTCGCCCGCCTGCACCATGCGAATATCGGCGACGTGAATCTTTTTGGCGTCGAAGTCCCTGCGCGGCGTCACGTTGATAAAATGCGTGTCGACCTCGTTTGCGCCCGCGACGGCGTTATACATTTCCATAACAGTTGCGTCGACGACGATTATCGCGTCCTTAATCCCAATCGGACTCATGAAGCCCGCGCAACTGCCCGCCGCCGTTATCAGCCGCTCCTCCGCCATGTAAAGATGATTCGCGCCCTCGACGGCGTTCATAACTTTAATCTCGTTGACCTCGTGGTCGCCGCGCACAAACGCCAATATCAGCCGCTCGTCGTCGTCCATGAAGGCTACGGCTTTAATCGTCTTTTCTATCGGCACGCCGAGGAAATTCTTGACAAGCTCTATCGTGTGGCAAGCGGGCGTCGAAACTTTTTCCAGCGGCTTAAGCTCCTCGGCGTCCGCGCAGATTACCTTAAGCTCGGCTTTTTCGTCGCTCGCCGCGTAGTCGCAATGCTCGCAGTAAGCAATGGAACTCTCGCCGCTCGGAGCAAGTACCGTGAACTCGTGGGAATGCCCGCCGCCTATCGCGCCGTTATCCGCCTCGACCGCCCTGAACTTCAAGCCGCAACGCGTAAAGATTCGGACGTAGGCGTCATACATTTTTTGATAGGATTCGTTCATGCCGTCTATATCTTTGTCGAAGGAGTAGAGGTCTTTCATGACGAATTCGCGGCTCCTCATCAAGCCGAAGCGCGGGCGGCGTTCGTCGCGATATTTATTTTGGATTTGGTACAGCATGAGCGGCAGTTGTTTATAGGAGCGCACCTCGTCGCGAACAAGCGTTGTTATCATTTCCTCGTGCGTCGGTCCGAGAGAGAATTCTCTGCCGTGACGGTCTTTGAGCCTCATCATTTCGGGTCCGTAGACTGCCCAACGTCCCGACTCCTGCCACATCTCCGCAGGTTGCACGATTGGCATCATGAGTTCCTGCCCGCCCGCCGAATCCATTTCCTCGCGTATGATTTGCATGATTTTCTTCATCGTGCGCCACGCCAACGGCAAATACGAATACAAGCCGCCTGCCGCCTTGCGTATCAGCCCTGCGCGATACATCAGCTTATGACTTACGACTTCCGCCTCTGCAGGCGATTCGCGTAAAGTTGGGGCGTAAAGCTGTGTTGCTCTCAAAAAAATCACCTCTGATAAAAATTTGGGCTATTATACCAGATTTTGGCGTTGCAAACCGATTTTGAGCAAAAAAATTTGCCTCGCGGTGTTTGAAATTCATTTGAGCGTTTGAAATTGATTTTAAGCGTTGAAAACGGTTTTGGCGGCGATTTTTCGGCTCATTTGACAAAATCCCAAATACAGGATTTTTACGGCTGAAAAAATTTTCTTATAAACTTGACAGCATATATATACGTATATATAATGGCTCAACCTTAAAGATTTTGTCTGGAGGTTGATATTATGGCTGATAAAGACAAATTCGCGGACGAAGTGATGAGCGACTAGGAACTTGACGGCGTGGCTGGCGGTACTTATTCTGAAACAAGTGACATCATCATGGCTGTAGGAAAAGTTGTTGAACATAACGGATTCTATAATAATAAGCCTGCAAAATTTATGTGGTATCTTGACGACAGCGAAGTTGCAGGTTATTTGAAAAACACTTATAATATCGATGCCGAGCTTGACGGCTATAAGCACCCGGGTGCTGGTGGCGGATGGATTGAAGAGTGCGAAGCGAATATTTACAAAATTAACGGAAAGCAGATAAGTCATCAGCAAGTTCTCGACATTATTAAGGCATCGCAAGGCTGATTAAAAATTTTCAGCAAACAAAAGCCCTTCGGCGGCGCGTCGGAGGGTTTTTTCGTTTAAAAAAAATCCCCGTCGAATTTTATTCTTGCAAAATTTCGGCGGGCGATTCGCGTAACGTCGGCGCGTAAAGTTGTGTTGCTCTCATTAAGTTCACCTCTGAAAAATTTTCCGCCATTATAGCAACTTACAGCGGCTCTGCAAAGAATTTTTCTGTAGCGACCGCCTCGCCCTGTTCAATCGCCAACTCGACTGCCATTTTCGCCAAGGATAGAAGCCGCTCCGACTCGCCACGCAATCTGAACGACGCCTCAACCTGCGCGGCGATTTTTTCTTGTACGTCACGCGCCATCACCGGCACGATAACTTTTTTTATGTCGTCGGGTTTCCAATGCTTGATTATCGCGCCGTTTGAATCGCGCTCCGCTTGCATTTGCACCGGCTCCGAATTCAAAACCAACGTCAAGTAATCGGGCAACACGAGAGATTTATCTTTAACCGTAAGGTGAAGCAACGCCCCCGACGTTATCGCCGCCAAATCTGCGCGGACTTTGTAAGCAATGCCGAGGCTCCCGTCCTTTGAAAATAAAATCGTGTCTTTGCGCGGATAATATTCTTCGCCGTAATGCTCGGTGATTTTTATTTCGGGCTCGGCAATGCCAAATTTATTCACGTCGCTCACTCTGATAAACGGCGTGCCCTCTGTTCCGTAGCAATCACTGCCGGGCTCAACCGATTTAAAAATCTTCACGAGGTCACCTAGCTTGTAAGTCGTAAGCGTGCCGAGAAAAACTTTTAAGTCATCATATTTGGGCTGATAGAATTCGGCGTCGAGGCGACCGCTCACTCCGAACGACGCGCTGAACGTTTTAATCGCAATGTTATCGTTCGACGGCTTGAAGGTATCGAGACCCAACGCCCGCTCCAACGTTTTTTCTGCCGCGTGATAAGCTTCGTCGGCGCGCTCCTTGTAAGAAAAGCCTGCTTTGCATGTTTGCTCAATTTTAGTCGCAAATTCTTCGCTAGGAATTGGAATCCTAAACATTTCAATCTGCGACAAGAAAACATGTTGCTGAACACTGCCTCGCGCCTCGCGCCGCATATAATTTTGCCCGTATCTAGATGCAAAGAATGCGTAAAGATAATATGGATTCATATCGCCGCGCAGATGAATCTTCGCAATGTCTTGATTTGAATTCATCGGATATTGCCATGACGGCAGAGCGATAGCAACATTTCCGACACTGCCAGACATTGAAAGCAACACCGTTTCGGGAAATACTTCCGATTTATAGAGGAGACAATGCGCCGCCTTTGAAATGCGTATTAAGTTTGCGGTTTCAACAACGCCTCCCTTCATATCAACGCAACGGATAAACGGCACGCCTTCCGAAAGGTATTCGACAAAATTATTCAGCGAATACGCCCCGAAACTTAAAATCTTTGCGCGTTTCATTTCACGGAGGCTCGTTGTTTTAAGACGGGCTATAAGTCGCTCGCCTTCCAAAAATTCTTTTGCATAAAAGAAGCTGTCGAGGCGAAAAATATCATTTTGCACGTATGAGAACAAAATTTCTGTACACTCCAGCTCCTCCGACAGGCGGCGATACTTTTCCTCGTCAAAGGAGCTTGAATCAAAAAAACTTAAGCCCTCGCGCTTGGCGAACTCGATAAAAGCCTCGGCAATGCCGTCGCGTGTCAAGCCGTCGTGATTGAACAGGTCGTGCCTAACGATCGTGTGATTGTGCCCGTCGCGCAGGAGCTTGCCGTCGTCAGTCAGCTCGAAAATTTTTTCGCCCGAATTATCCTTGGACGGCTCGCACATGGTCGCAAAGAATATCGGATAATCTTCGCGGCGCGGACAAAGTTTATCGTCCCATTTCTGCACGAGGAGGACGCTTGTCTTGGTGCCGGTGTGCGGCTTGAAAACATTGCCGTGAAGTCCGACGACAGCCAAAATCCTGCAACGTTCGGCAATGAAGTCGCGGATATATTTGTCGCTCGAATTGTTGAAACGTCCTTGCGGCAGGATAATCGCCATACGCCCGCCGTCCTTGAGGAAGTTCAAATTGCGTTCGATGAACAGAATATCGCGCCCGACCTTCGATTGATATTTGCCCTTGGAATTCCTGCCCAGCTCGTATTTGGCGATGATACGGCTTTCCTTGATGTCGCCCGCGAACGGCGGATTAGCCATGACAATATCGAACTCAAAGCGGCTGTTATCGTTGCGATAGGTGCGGAGGCGGCGTAATTTCTTCCAGCCCTCGTAATAAATATCTTTCCACACGTCGTCGGCAATGGTTTCGTCCCAGCGTTCGTAGTCAAGGGTGTTTAGGTGCAGGACGTTAGTTTTGCCGTCGCCTGCGATTAAATTCAACGTTCGGGCGACGCGGACGGTTTTCTCGTCGAAGTCGACAGCAAAAATCTTTTCGTTGACATAATCCTCGCATTCGGGCGGTTTAGGCTCGGCGGTGAACAGGTGGCTTTGCGAAACATTTTTAGCCCGCAAAATCTTATTCCAGACGTAAAAGGTCGTATGGACGGGGAAGCCGCAAGAGCCGGCGGCGGTATCAATCATTGTTTCGGAGGGAGCGGGGTTGAGCATACGGACGCACATATCGATAACGTAGCGCGGCGTGAAAAATTGTCCCTTCTCGCCCTTCTGCGACTTGCTCATCAGGTATTCAAAGGCGTCGTCGATAACGTCGAGGTTTGAGTTGAAAAGCTTGACGCCTTGCAACGACGAAACGCAAATCGCCAAATGCGACGGCGTAAGCTTGATTCTGTCGTCAGCCGCAAAGACGCCCTGCCACTTGGCTTTGGCGCGGTCGAACAGGTTTTGAATCGTGTCTTTAAGTTCGGCGTCGGTCTCTCCGTAATTCCAAAACTCCAGCGTTCGATTTTTATCGCGCCCGCCAAGCATTTCGTCGAACAGTTTGGTATAGATGAGCTTGAAGACTTCCTCGAACACGTCGACGCCGGCATTGGCAAGGACTTCGTCCTCCAGTTCGCGGATAAGGTCGGCGAGGGTTTTATTTTCGCGCAGGAGCTTATCCTCGGCGATTAGGTTATCGATAGTGCGGCGTTCGCGGATAATGTCCTTGAGCTTTTGATTGACACGCGGAATATCGGGGATGTCTTCAAAATAATTCGGATCTTTGCGGTGGTAGAAAGAAATTTTTTCGCCGTTCGTCCAAACGCCCATAGTCGCGCCCGTCGCGTGGCAATAGGATTTGAGCTGTTCCTTACCGTCTTTGAGCTTGGGCTTCTTGACTTCGACGATAATGTATTCGACGGTCGGGCGGTTGGTCTCGAAGATGACAATATCGGCGCGTTTAGTCTCGCGTCCGAAGTGGATAGGGTGTTCGACAGCCATTTGAGCGGTTGAGTAGCCGTATTCGTTGATTAGCTTGCGGATAAACATTTGGCGGACGGCTTCTTCGGGCGTCAGGCGAATTTCTTTATTGCGGACGGCGCATTTTATGAAGAGCGCAGGCTTACCTCGGATAATTTTGGAGTAAGCGGCGGCTTCGACGGCTTGAATCTGCGCGGGCGTGAAGATATTGGACTTATGCGGCGAATCGGCGAGTAAGTCATTGAGCTTGAGCAAAAAAATCCCTCCTTGAATCTTTGGAGGGATTTTAAGCTATCGGGCGGAGATTTTAAAGCTTGAGCGGAACTTTTTGACTCCGCGCAGGTTTACTTTTGCGCGAATCGAATCAGTTTTTTTTATTGAAAAATTTGCGCGTCCTTGATATATTAGCCGCGCTATTTGATTAAAATTTTGATAAAGGATGATATATTTTGCTGAAAACGGAACTCTTTGCCGAAATGGATTTGCTTGTAGCGGAGATCAGAACGCGCAAAGTCCCCAAAAGTCCAAATGTCCAAATGTCTTACAAGCTGATAGAGGAGGCTAGTTATATTGCTAAAGCTCCTTGTATCCGTCGAAAGGAATCTGCGCGGAAAATCATCAAGCCGATTGACGAACGCCTTGCGCAGTTCAAGAAAAATTTCTGCGAATATTTGTTGAGTTACATAGCGGCACGCGGGCTTGACGAGGTTGACGTTTACAAGCGGGCGCATTTGGACAGGCGGATTTTCTCCAAGATTCGCACCGCCGTAAATTACATGCCGAGCAAGCGCACCGTGTTGGCGATAGCTCTGGCGTTGGAGTTGGACATCGACGAGGCGCAGGAATTTTTGCATAAGGGCGGCTTTGCGCTGTCGCCCAATCTGAGGACGGATGTCGTCTTCAGCTACTTTTTCGAGAATCGGATTTATGACCTGTTTACAATAAACGAGGTGCTCTACCATTACGGCATCAAGCCCTTCAATTAAAATGTCGCTTTGAAAGAGACCACTTCCCCTGCCGATTGTGTTAAGTTAAACTTAAAAATTTTACTCAACGTAAAGGGGAATACTCACATGAAAAAATTGGTCGTCGCCTTGACTTGCGCGGGGCTGCTCTTCAGCCAAGGGATTTACGTCGCGCCCGCCTTTGCCGCCGAAACTCCCGCCGTCATGAAAATCGCGCCCGTCAATACCGGACTCTTAATTATTGCGCCCGTCGAATTCAAGACGCAGGACTTTTTGAAAATCGCTAAGGACACCTTCGGCAAAGGCTACAGCATTTCTCAAGATACTCAAGACGCATGGGCGACTTATTGCTGGAACAAAGGTATCGACGAAATTGACCTGCTTACGAAAAAAGAAATACTGGCAGACTTTGTGAAAGCAACCGATTTCGACAGAGTCATTTTCTTGATATTGAAGGACGCCGTTGTTTCGACGGAAGAAGACGGTGCAAGCTACAATGCTTCTCCGCTTTTCGGCGGCATTTTTGGAGGCATTAAACGAAAAGCACGAAGACGCTCTTCCATCGAAACGCGGGTCGTCGTAATGAATCACGAAGGCGAGACATTGAAAGTTTTTGAAGAATCCTATACGGACGCTTCTATGACGAGTGAGCTTCGCGCAAATCGCGGCGCGTTCAGCGGTTTGTGCAAAAACATTTCGGCGAGATTGACAAATTCAAAATAGGGGGGCTTATCATGGCTTGGACGAGTTCAACGGCAACAACGGGCGTCGGCGTCAACGGCGTAAGGAGCACGACCGCCAACAACGCGCTGATTACCGACAACTCTTGGTGGGATAACGATTACCTGGAGATTTACGGCGCGAACGATACGGTGCTCGGCGGCGGCGGCTCCGATTCAATCGGCGTAATGCTCTACCCCGAACGCGGCATGAACGGCAATTACGCTTATATCAACGGCGGGTCGAGTGGTGACGTACTTGTAGCGGCGGCGATTCAGGGTGAACTGTACGCCACGCTGGTAGGCGGCGCGGGCACCGATTCTTACGGTTTCGGTTGCAACAGCGATTCAACCATCAACGTCGTTTTGGATACATCGGGCAACGACTTGGAATATTTCGCGATTTTCTACGAAGACTATCACAGCGGCTCGTTTACCTGCTATGGAACCGACAGCGGATTTATTGTCCGTGACGACGCCGGCAGATTAAACGTCACTCTCAAGGGCGAAGACCTCAATTACGATTTGAATAACGGCTACATTTGGGTATATACAAAAGGCGTCCGCGCAGATTCAGCTCTCAATGCGGCGTCTACGGTCTTTTTCAACGGCGAATGGAAACGTTTCGGCGATGTCGCAAACTACGGCGGCTATATTTCGGGACACACGCTGGAAGGAAACAGGTTGACGATCAACGACTATCACAGCGGCGGAGTTTTGACGGATAACGTCTACGGACTTGACGGCGTGGTCGTGATTGACAACACGCAGAGCACCACGGCGCGATATTTGGGCGGCAACGCGCAGGCGAATCAAATTTATGCGGGCAGCGGCGGCGATACTCTTTGGGGCGCGGCGAATAATGACGTGCTCTTTGGCGGCGCGGGCTTCGATACTTTCCTCTACGGCTTGAGCGAGGGTGCCGATGTTGTCACGAATTCCGATTGGCTCGACACCGTCAACCTGTACAACATGACGCTTGCCAATATCAGCGGCGTGTATGCCGAGGCGGGCTTGGTGGTCGTGGGGCAGGACGCAACCAACGCCGTCGCGATTCAATACAGCGGCGTCTACAGCCCGCTTATCAAGCTTGCCGACGGCTCGCAGTACCGATACAACGGCGCGAATAACTCTTGGCAGACGTGGTAGCGTCAATTCGGGGCTTGCTTAAGGCAGGCTCTTTTTATTTAGGAATCAGGAATCAGGGACTAGTTCCTAACCCCTACTAATTCCTAATCCCTAGTTCCTAATTCCTAACCAAAAAAAATTCCTCCCGCAGGAGGAAATGTTTAAGGTTCTATCAGCTCAGCCAATGTTTGGAATAAATGTTCGGGTTCCACGGGCTTGGAAAGGTGCGCGTTCATGCCCGCCTGCAAGGAGCGTTGAACGTCCTCGTCGAAGGCGTTCGCCGTCATTGCGATTATCGGCACGGTTTTGGCGTCGGGGCGATCCAGGGCGCGTATCGTTTCCGTCGCCTTCAGCCCGTCCATTATCGGCATCCGTATATCCATCAGCACCGCGTCGAAGTGATTTGGCGGCGATTTGGCGAACGTGTCGACCGCCTCTTGACCGTTGGGCGCGTGTTCGACCTCCATACCCCGCATTGACAGCACCATTATCATTATCTCCGCGTTGACGGGCATATCCTCCGCCATTAAAATTTTGCGCCCCCCCAGCTCGGCGAGCTGCTTTTCCGGCTCGTTGAGCGTTTTTTGTTCAAGGGCTTGATTGAATTCGTTGACGACCGTCGACGCGAACAGCGGCTTTGCCATGAATCTGTCGACGCCCGCCGCCATTGCCTCTTCGACTATGTCGTCCCAGCTGTATGCCGTCAGGATTATTATCGCCGACTCGTTCCCGATTATGTTGCGCACGCGCCGCGTTACGTCTATGCCGTTTTCGTCGGGCATTCGCAAATCTATCAGCAGGATATTATAAATTTCGTGCCGCGCCCGCTTGAGCCGGACTTTTTCGACAGCCTCGCGCCCGTTAAGTGCCGTCTCCGCCGCTATCCCGACCTCCTCCAACACAACCTTGGCGTGTTCGCAGGCTATCGGGTCGTCGTCGACTATCAGCACGCGCAAATCCTTAACGTCGATTTTCTTGCCCTTAACCGAATCGATAGACTTGGGCGAATTGCGCAATGTGATATTGACGGTGAACTCGGAGCCGACGCCCTTTGTCGACTTGACGGAGATATTGCCGTTCATGGTCTCGACGATGTTTTTTGTAATCGCCATGCCCAGCCCGGTGCCGCCGTAGGCGTTCGACGTGCCCGAATCCTCTTGGCTGAACGGCTCAAAAATTTTGGGCAGATATTCTTTGTCAATGCCGATGCCCGTGTCTTTGATGTTAAAGCGGAGCGTCGATTTGTCCTCAAAGTGCGCAACCTGTTCGACGACGAAGGTTATCGCGCCGCCCTTGTCCGTGAATTTTATCGCGTTGCCGAGGATATTTATCAGCACCTGCTTGAGCTTCATTTGGTCGCCGATATAAAAATCGTCCACGTGCCCGCGTGTCGTGAAGGTGTATTGCAAGCCCTTATCGCGGCATTGCGCCCCGACCATGATGTTAATCTGCTCCAGCATGTTGTTGAAGGAAAATTCCTCGTGCTTGAGGAGCATACGCCCGCTTTCGATACGGCTCATGTCAAGGATGTCGTTGATAATGCCGAGGAGGTGACGCGCACTGGAGCCGATTTTTTCCAGGTGTTCGCGGACTTTGTCGGGCAAATCCTTTTCCTTGAGCGCGATGCTGTCAAGCCCGATAATGGCGTTCATGGGCGTGCGTATCTCGTGGCTCATTGCCGACAGGAACGCGGTTTTGGCGACGTTGGCTTGATTGGCTATCTCCAACGCGTTTTTGAGTTGTTCGTTTTTGGCGAATTGCGCACGCTGAATCTTGGTCGTGTCGTTTTTGAGCAGGATATAAAATTTTGCCTCGCGGTCAACCAAATAAAAAACGAACCGCTTATGATAAATTTCGCCGTCGATGAAGCAATGGATATTCACCTCGTAAGGCTCGCGCAGCTCCAAAGCGTGTTCAATCTTCTGCAAGCTCAAAGCCTTAAGGGCTTTTTCTTTTTCCAAATCCGAACCGCTGAGAGCCGGCGCAACTTGCTCGCGGATATAATCCTCGTAGACGCCCGTGCGCTTTTTGGGAAAGATGGTGCCGCGCTGATTGCTGTCCTCCTCGCCGATAACCACGCCGTAATTGCCGCCGACGATATAAGTTATCATGTCGTATTGGTCGGCAAGAGCCTTGTTTAGAACGGTCTTGCTGACGACCTCGGTGTTGTAATCCTTTTCGGTGGCGAAGGCGATAATGTCCTCGGTATCGGGGTCGCGGCGAAGCGTCACGCCGTAGCTTACAAAGCACTCGCGCCCGTTGGGTCGGCGGCTGAAAAATACGGCGGTTTGAGTATTCTTACCCGCCGCGAAATTTTTAAGCAGTTGCTCGGAATTGAATTCCTTGATGAATCTTTTCCTGTCGCGCTCCAAAGGAAAATAACTTGCGCGTTGGGCAAAGCGGTCGGAAATTTTCATGCCGCGCAGGTCAATATCATACAGCTCGCGCCCGCGACAATCCTCCACGACGTTTTGAGTAAGATTGAGCCGAATGGATACAAGCGTATCGTTGGAAAGGGTTTCAAGCTCCTCGCGCACGCCCTCGTAGAGGATTTTGGCGCGTTCCTCGCTGCGCTTAATCTTGGTCACGTCGAAGCAGTTGCAGTAGGCGTATTGGACGCCGCCCTCCTCGACAAAGGCGTAGTGGACGTTAATCCAGAGCCAATTCCCTTTGAGCGTGCGTTGGCGAATGGTCAGGGAATTATCGCCTGCGCGGGTGACTTTGTGCTTGAAAAGGTATTCGACCTCTGCGCGGTCGTCGGGGTGAAAACTTTCGCCGGGGTCAGATTGTTCGCGCTCAAGGAATTCCTCGGCGGTACCTTCCATCATTTCGGCGAATTCCCGCGAACACCAGACGGGGAAATAATTTCCGTCGTCGGTAAGGCGCATGAGAGCGGCGTTATTGTCCAGTGAGTCGAAGATTTTGCCGTAGAAACTCGTCTTGAAGTCCAGCATTAAAAAGTTCCTCAGAGTTCAGCCACGAGCTTATCGCGAAATTCTTTAATGGGCTTATAGGCGGCTGCGTAATCCAAATCCTTTTTGGCGCGGAGAGCTTCGGTCAAGTCACTAAGCGGCGCGAAAATCGGACTTATGGCGAGGTTGCCGACGACGCCCTTGAGCGCGTGCGCCTGCTCGAATGCCTCCTCCAAATTGCCCTCCGCCAGCAACTTTTCCAGCTTGTCAAACGAATCGTTTTTAAGCCCCATGCCCAGCATACGGAAATAGAATTTCTCCATGTTCATGCAACGGGCAAGCCCTTCCTTTGTATTTACGCCGTACTCCTGCAATTTCTGAATCGTGAGCATCTTGTTTCCTCCTTAGTTAACATAAAAATTACAACGCTGATTATAGCAGTTGCGCTTGAAAATGCAAAAAAAATTCGTAAGGCAGGCAAAAATTTCCTCACGAAGTCGGTTAATCAACGGGTATGAATTCGTAATCGGTGGTGCCCATTTTGAGCTTAGCCATAGCGGTCAGTTGGTGACGCCCCGCCCGACTTTCAATGCGCGTGATAAGGTCGTTCTTGCTGTCGTCGGGGTAGTCGTAAATCATATCAATGGCGGCTTGTTCGACGGCGAGCAGGTCGGTCGAGGCGAGGATACCGAGGTCGGGCATGACGGGCGCGGCAGCTCCGGCTCCTGCGCAATCGCAATCGACGCTCAGCCGATACAGCACGTTGATAAACACAATCTGCTTGCCGAAGTGGTCGCAAATCGCCTTGCCGCTGTCCGCCAACAGCTCCATAAGCGTATCGCCCATGACCCATTCGTCGAAGTCTTCCAGCCCGTGGACTTGACGCTTGCCCTTTTTGCCCGACGCGCAACCCATGGCGATATTTTTCAGACTGCCGCCGTAGCCGCCCATGGAGTGACCTTTAAAGTGCGTCAACACGACAAGCGAATCGTAGTTGTTAAGGTGTGAACCTACGGAAAGTTTGCTCAGGTGGAAGCCGCCCTCGACGGGAAAACTGATGTCGCCGTCTTCGTCGAGGATGTCGACGGGGCAAAACGTCCAGCCGTTGCTCTTGAGAACTTTACGGTGCCGCTCGGTCGTCGAACGTGCCCCGCTGTAAAGGGTATTGGTCTCGATAATCGCGGAATTCGGAATGCGGGCTTGAAAGGCTTGCACAATATCTCGCGGCAAAATGTTCGGAGCATTCGGCTCGCCCGTGTGGAGCTTGATACCGACCTTGCCCGTTATGTTTGCGCTGACTTTATCATAAATCGCAATGAGGTGATTGGCGTCGATGTTTTTGGAGAAATAAACTTTAGCCTTTGCGTCGGAGGGAATTTTATCCGCCTCCGCCACGTTTGGCTTGACGGTCGCCGTTTTATCGCCGCAACCCGCCAAACCGCCCGTTAAGCCGACAATGCCCGCTATCCCCGCCAGCTTAACGAAGTTTCTGCGCGTAAGCTCCATAATAAACGCCCCCTAAGAATATTTCACGCCGATTATAAGTTATGCGGTTGACTGCAGGCAAGCGGCAGGGGCAAAAATTTTACGCGCCGAACATGACATTTTCAAAGTACAAGCCGCAACGCGCCAGATAATACCGTTCGTTTTCGACGAGGACGCGGTCGGGGAAATCCTTATCGAGGAACAAATTATTGGGCAACTCCACCGGCTCACGGAAATATAAATAGCTCGCGCCCTTCATGAGCGTCAGGCGGTGCATGCTGTTGATATGCCGCCCCGCTTCCTTAAGAATTTCATACGGATACAGCTCGGCAAGGCACTGCATAAGCGCGACGTAGCGGGTCTTTTCATTCTCAAAAGGACCGTGACGTTCGCCCTCCAGCATGAAGAATAAATTCCCGTAAACTTGCGGCTCGGCGCGACCGTAAGCCGTGGCGTGCGGCAAGACGACGGGCGCGGATTTGGGCGCGTAAGGCTCCATGGCGTCGAGGGTTGCAAGCATTTCTTCAATCGTCTGGTTCAGGTGCAGGACGGGCTTCGGGGTGCGCGGACGTTTGGGCGGCGGCACGTCAAGGACTTTGACGGTCGGCTTGGCAAAATAACTTTCGGGGTAAAGCGGCTCGCAGACTTCGATGCGCATTTGAACACTGCGGACATCTGCGCGGGTGAGGATAAACTTAATCGCCTTGAGGATTTGTTTGGGCGAGCGGTCGGTTTCGAGGTAGATAATCGAGGCGATTTTTTTCGGGCGAATCATGTCAATTGTATTGGTGCGGAGGAACAGCGTGCGCGTCGGGTCGGTACTGCACAGGCTGTTGATTGTTTCGGGGAATTCGGTATAGAGGCATTTGACCGCTATGAAGAAAAGCTCTTGCCAATCGCGCACGGGCACGCGTTCGCCGAAGTAGAGCAATGCGACGGGCAATTCGTTTTCGGTTATCTCCTGCGACTTCGCGGCTAAGTCGATTATTCTTGCTGTCGGCAAAAGTCTCACTCCTTTTCAAAGTGTTTTCAGGTTATTATAACCAACAGCCCGACGAAAAGCAATTAGGGATTAGGGATTAGAGTTACCGCAAAAAAGTTTGCATGGAGCGGGCTCAAGATTTTATAATCGATATGAAAGGAGGCTTCAACATGGACATCACACGCAGAGATTTGTTCAAGCTGGCGGGCGTTGCGGCAGTCGGGGCGGCTGGCGGGCAATTCGGCGGCGCAGAGGCGGCTAAGGCTAAGAAAATCCTCAAGCTCAATGCCGCTCCCGTCGTCGGCAGTAAAAACGTCACGGGCACGCGCTACACCGGCACGGCGGCTAAGGTCTACTTTACAGACAAAATCGACGCCGAGCATCTGATTAAGCTTTACGGCAAGATTAACGGCGAAATTTTCGGCAAAGTCGGTATCAAGCTCCACACCGGCGAACCCAACGGTCCGAATATCCTTCCCCGCGACATGGTAAGGGCTTTCCAGGCGCAAGTTCCCAACAGCAACATTATCGAGACGAATACGCTTTATGACGGCGCACGCTACACGACCGAAGGGCACCGCCAAACCTTAATGACTAACGGCTGGGATTTTTGCGACGTGGACATCATGGACGAATTCGGCGGCGTCAACTTGCCTGTGCGCGGCGGCTTGCACTTGAAGGAAGTCACTATGGGCGGGCACCTCGTCGATTACGATTCGGTTATCGTCCTCACGCATTACAAGGGGCACGCAATGGGCGGCTTCGGCGGCTCGTTGAAGAATATCGCTATCGGTTGCGCCAGCGGGCAAGTCGGCAAGGTTCAAGTGCACGGCTACAAATTGTCGGAAATGCCGCCGCCCGGACCGAGTTGGTTTGACGGCGTAAGTATGCCGCTTAAAGAGGAATTCATGGAGCGCATGGCTGATTCGGGCAAAGCGACCTGCGATCATTTCGGCAAGCATATCGTCTTCCTCAACGTGATGCGGCGAATGAGCGTCGATTGCGATTGTGCGGGCACTCGCGCCGCCGAACCGACCTGCGCGGACGTCGGGATTTTGGCGTCGACGGACATCCTTGCCATTGACCAGGCGTGTTGCGACCTTGTTTGGACGGCTGACGATACCGCTGACCTGCGCGAACGCATTGAATCGCGCCACGGCTTGCGCCAGCTCACCGCTATGGCTGAACACAAGATGGGCAATCCGCAATATGAACTGATTGGCATAGATTAAGGAGGCTTCAACATGGACATCAGCAGACGCGACCTCTTCAAATTTGCGGGCGTTGCGGCAGTAGGCGCGGCAGTCGGGCAATTCGGCGTCGGCGAGGCGGCTAAGGCTAAGAAAATCCTCAAGCTCAATGCCGCTCCTGTCGTCGGCAGTAAAAACGTCACGGGCACGCGCTATGCCGGCACGGCGGCTAAGGTCTACTTTACAGACAAAATCGACGCCGAGCATCTGATTAAGCTTTACGGCAAGATTAACGGCGAAATTTTCGGCAAAGTCGGTATCAAGCTCCACACCGGCGAACCCAACGGTCCGAATATCCTTCCCCGCGACATGGTAAGGGCTTTCCAGGCGCAAGTTCCCAACAGCAACATTATCGAGACGAATACGCTTTATGACGGCGCACGCTACACGACCGAAGGGCACCGCCAAACCTTAATGACTAACGGCTGGGATTTTTGCGACGTGGACATCATGGACGAATTCGGCGGCGTCAACTTGCCTGTGCGCGGCGGCTTGCACTTGAAGGAAGTCACTATGGGCGGGCACCTCGTCGATTACGATTCGGTTATCGTCCTCACGCATTACAAGGGGCACGCAATGGGCGGCTTCGGCGGCTCGTTGAAGAATATCGCTATCGGTTGCGCCAGCGGGCAAGTCGGCAAGGTTCAAGTGCACGGCTACAAATTGTCGGAAATGCCGCCGCCCGGACCGAGTTGGTTTGACGGCGTAAGTATGCCGCTTAAAGAGGAATTCATGGAGCGCATGGCTGATTCGGGCAAAGCGACCTGCGATCATTTCGGCAAGCATATCGTCTTCCTCAACGTGATGCGGCGAATGAGCGTCGATTGCGATTGTGCGGGCACTCGCGCCGCCGAACCCACTATGGCGGACGTTGGTATCCTCGCGTCGACGGACATCCTTGCCATTGACCAGGCGTGTTGCGACCTCGTCTGGACTGCCTCGGATAGTGCAGACCTGCGTGAACGTATTGAATCGCGCCACGGCTTGAGGCAACTGTCGGCTATGGCGGAGCTTAAGATGGGCAATCCGCAATATGAGCTGATTGGCGTCGATTAAACAAACGGCTTGATTTGTAAAAAAATTGCTCCCTGCGCGGGAGCTTTTATTTTTCGCATATGAAGCCGGCAAACGATTCGACGTGCGACACTTTTGCGCGGGAATAGAGGTTGTTCAGCCGCCGTTGCAGGCTCGAAAGCGTTTCGTAGGGCGGCGAAAAAAATCCCTGCCATTCGCAAAATTTCTCCACAAACAAATCCGTCCTCTGATTTTCGCCCTTAATGTACATGCAACCGCAGAAAGTTCCGCCGTGCTTTAGGACGCGCCGCGTTTCCGACCAAGCCGCCGACTTATCGGGGAAGGCGTGGAAGCCGTTGACCGATAATACCAAGTCAAAATACCCGTCAGCGAACGGCAACACCGCCACGTCGCCCTGTAAAAACGTCACGCCGCGCAGATTCAGCTTAGCCGCCCGCAACTTAGCCGCCGCCAACATTTTGTCCGAGTAGTCCAGGCAGAAAATCTCCGCGCCCGTCAAGTCCTTATAAATCGGCAACGACAACACGCCCGTCCCGACCGGTACCTCCAGCAGTCGCCCGTTGAAATCCTGCGGTATGCCCGCGAACGCTTGAGCCAAAAATTTTTCGTAAGCCGCCGCGTCCAGCCCCCAAAGGAATTTCAACGCCAGCCGCGCAGGTAAGTCCGCGCTCGTCATCATGCGGTCGAAGAACGTCGACAGCTGCCCCACGATTCGATACGCGTCAAAGATTTTCCTCATGGCTTTTGGGAACGGTGGTAAGGAGGGCGTCGCACGTGCCGTTGATTCGCCACGCGCCCGACCCCGCCGTCAAAAAGAACGAATCGCCCTTACGATAAGCCTTGGTCGTGCCGCCGTTTGAAATTTTCCCCGTGCCGCCGAGGATTTGCACGCTCAGGAAGCTTTCGCCGTTCACGACGCCTTGAGCCTCCGATAAAATCTTCCCGTCAAGGTTGAGCTTATCGACGACAAAGTAATCGCAGGCGGCAAGGTGCGGATAAGCGTCGCCGCGCAACGTCGGCGGATTTAAATCGGTCACGTCGAGGGCTTTGGCGATATGGAGCGGGCGACCTCTGCCGTAATCGTAAATGCGATAGCTCACGTTGGAATTCTGCTGAATTTCGGCAAGCAGGACGCCTTTGCCGACCGCGTGAATCGTGCCCGCCGGAATAAAAATCGTGTCGCCCTTATGCACCTTAACGGCGTTTAGCACCTCCAAAAGCGTATCGTCTTTAATGCGGGCGGCGAATTCGTTGCGCGTCAATTTTTGCTTAAAACCGCACCACAACACCGAATCCGCCTCGGCGTCGAGGATATACCACATTTCGCTTTTGCCGAGTTGCCCTTCGTTCGCCACGGCGTACTTATCGGTCGGGTGCACTTGCACGGACAGATTTGCGCGGGCGTCAATCAGCTTAATCAGAATCGGGAAGTCGCGGAAGTAGCGGCAATTCGTGCCAAGAATTTCGGAGCCGTTGCGCTTGATGTACTCGGCAAGGGTTTCGCCGCTCTCCAACGTCGACGCGCCGTCGGGGTGACAGGATAACGTCCACGCCTCCGCGCAGATTTGCTTGCCGCTCTCGACGCCGAACTCGTCAAGCAGACGCCGCCCGCCCCAAATGTAGTCCTTACACGCCGGCTTAAGTTTCAATATCGCCATGAAAATTCCCCCCGCTAAAAATTTAAGGAGCATTGCTGCTCCCCGATAGTTACCAATGATAAGGCTCGCGCCGATTTATTTTGAACGCCCGATAGATTTGCTCGACCAATATCAGCCGCGCCATTTGATGAGTAAACGTCATTTGCGACAGGCTCAGCCGATAAGCCGCCGCCCGCCGAAGCTCCGCGCTTAAGCCGAACGCTCCGCCTATCGCGAACGTCAAATCGCTCACGCCGCTTAAGGTAAGCTCGGCGATTTTTTTTGCAAAGTCCTCCGAGGTCAGCTCCGCGCCCGCCACGTCCAACACGCACAGCCACGAATCACGCGGCACGAGCGATAAGACTTTTTGCCCCTCCTCCTCGACCGTGCGACATTCGGGCACTTCGCGAACTTCAACCTTGGCGAACTTGCGCAAGCGTTTCAAGTACTCTGCCACGCCGTCAATCAAAAATTTTTCTTTGAGCTTGCCGACGACGATCAGCGTTATCCTCATTGATTCGACGGCTGAGGCATTTCTTCCAGCGTGACTTCAACGGTCTCCTCGCGTCCGTCTCTGTCGCAGAGGACTTTGACCTTATCGCCGACCTTGTGCGCCGCGACCTCGTTGCGCACGTCCGTAACCGAATTGACCTCTTTGCCGTCAATGCTCAAGATTATGTCGCCGCGTTGGAAACCTGCGCGACCGGCGGGCGAATCGATAGCGACCTGGAAGACGTAGACGCCCTTGTCAATCGACAGCTGATAGCCGTAGCGGGCGGCGGTGGGCTTATCAAAAATCGTCACGCCCAGATACGGACGCGCCACGTAGCCCTTATCCATAAGCTCGGCGACTATCGTCTTGACGGTGTTAATCGGAATGGCAAAGCCCATGCCCTCGACGCCGTTGGTTGCCAACTTCGCGCTGTTAATGCCGATAACCTCGCCGTCGGCATTGACCAAAGCTCCGCCCGAATTGCCGGGGCTTATCGCGGCGTCGGTCTGGAAGAGTTTAACGCGCCTGTCGTTCAAATCAAGCGTCCTGTTCAACGCGCTGATAACGCCGACCGTCACGGAGCCTTGGAACTCAAGCCCCATGGGGTTGCCGATAGCGATAGCCGGCTCGCCGACGACTACCTCGTCCGAATCGCCCAGCTCAGCCGTCGGCAAATTCTTGGCGTCGACCTTAACGACGGCGATGTCCGTCATCTCGTCGGTACCGATAATGGTGCCGCTCACGGTGTTGCCGTCGGAAAGCGAAACAATAATCTCCTTCGCGCCCGCAATGACGTGATTGTTCGTAATTATGTAGCCGTCGCTCTTGAATATGACGCCGGAGCCGACGCCTTCGGTCTCGACCATGCGGTTAAAGAAGTCACGCGCCACAGCCTTATTGGTGATGCCCACGACCGCCGGACCGACCGTCCTCGCCACGCGCACGGCGGGGGTATTTCGGGCGTCGGAGATTTTGGCGTTGCTTTCGGGCTTGTTGACGGCTTTGGCAGCCGCCTCGGTGTGTGCCGTTTGAGTTACTGCCGTCGCCTTTTCGCCCGCCGATTTATTTTCCGCGCTCGTGTCGTCGGAGTCGCTCAGCCCCGTCAAGTCGCCGCACCCGCTCAACGTCATAGCCGCCACTATCGCCGCCGCGCTGATTATCTTTGCCATTTTTTTACCAATCATGCTTAACGCACCTCCGCCGCCATTTTAGTTTTTGCCTCCGTCAATGTCAAACGATTTTAAAGCCCGTTCTTTAGGATCAACTTTCTTTTGCTTGTCCAAAAGAAAGTTGCAAAGAAAAAGACACCTCGCAGGGGCGCAAAGGGGTTGCAATTACCCGCGCCGCCTCATAATTTCAGCGTGGTGCCCGCAAGAAAACATCCGTGTTTTCGTTGCGGGGGAGCCGCCGTCCTTGGCGGCTCCATTTTTAAAACGTTTCAGCCGCGCTTTGGCTCATCATCAACAACCTTAAAGCCGCCGTCGGTCTTGTCGATACGTCGTTCGCTGTAAAGATGACCGACCGCCCGCTTGAAAGCCGCCTTGCTTAGCTTGAACACCGCCGCTATCGTTTGAGGCGGGGTTTTATCGTGGAAGGGCATTTCTCCGCCGTGTGCCGTCATGTAGGCGAAAATCCGTTCGGCGTCGGGGTTTAGAGCATTTTCCTTGGCGTGACGCAACGAAGCATCCAATCGACCGTCCTCGCGCACGTAAGTAACTCGCGCCTCCACGACCTCCCCGATTCGCAATTCACGCGGCATTTCCTTACGCGCTATGAAAACGATATATCGCTCCTCGCTGAACACAAACGCGCCCGCGTCTATGATATTGAAAACTGCGCCCTTAACGGTGTCGCCTCGCTTGACGTTGACGGCGGGCTTTGAGGCGCGGCGTATCTCGTCGCTGACCTTCATTGTCACGGCAAGCCGCCCCGACTTATCGCTGTAGAGCTTAGCCCAAACGACCTCGCCGACTTTGGGACGACCGCGCATTTCGGCGAACGGCATAAAAATTCCGCGCTCGGCTCCCGCGTCGACGAAGGCTCCCTCGCTCGTCACGTTGATAATCTTCAGGCGGGCGATTTGCCCCTCGCGCATTTTCGGGACGCGCATGCTGGCGGTAAGGCGTTTCTTCGGGTCAAGGTAGAGGAAGACCTTAACGACCTCGCCGATTGCAACGTCCGCCGTCTGCTGAGTTTTATGCAGGAGAATATCGTCGGAGGTGTTGCCGGTGCCGGCGTCGAGGAACGCGCCCAAATCGCTTGTGCGCACGACCTTAAGCTCGGCGACCGTCATGGGTTTAAGGTTAGTCTTCATAAAGTTTAATCTTAGCCTCGCTCCAAAGTTGCTCCAGCGCGTAGTACTGGCGGCTTTCCTCCTTGAAGATATGCGCCACAACGTCGCCGTAGTCCAACAGAATCCATTCGCCTTCGTGATAACCCTCGCGGTGACTGTAGTGAATGCCGTCCTTATCCAGCTCCTCCTCGATGTTGTCGGCAATCGCCCGCACCTGAGTGGCAGTCTGCGCGGAGCACACCACGAAATAATCTGTCGAAAACATGACGCCGCGCATGTCCATGGTTATGACCTCGCTCGCCTTCTTGTCGCTTGCCGCCTTGCAAATCTTCATTGCCAAATCGTTAGTCTTCACATCAAATCCCTCCAAAAAATTTTAAGTTATGGTTCGCCAAAAGGTTCGCTGTCGGCGTCGCCCTCCGCCGATTCTTTTACCAGGTCTTGCACAGGGAACAGCTGACTCATTCGCGCCGCTATCTCCGCGACGTTCGGTACCCACGCCCCGTCCACGTTTTCCGAGCCGGGCAACATTAACGTCGTCGGCGGGTCTGAACTCATTTTGCGCAGGACGTTCGCCAAGTGCGCCGAGTCGAATATCTCCGCGCTGGTCTCCATGCGGTTGCGGAAGATGTCGGCTATCGCGGGCAATTTGGGCAACGTGTCCAGTTGCAAGACTTTGGCGTAAAGTGCCTTGATAAATTTCTGTTGACGTTGCACGCGCCCCACGTCGCCGAGTTTTTCGCCGCGATACCGCAAATATTTTTGAACGTCCTCGCCCGACAGGTGTTGATAGCCCTGCGCTATGTGAATCGACAAGCCCGCCGCCTCGTCCTCGTAGTCCATATTTTCCTCGACGTAAATATCCAAGCCGCCCAGAATGTCAATCAGCTCGGCGAAGGTCGCCATGTCGATAACTATGTATTGGTGAATCGAAATGCTCAAGAGCTTAGACACCTCGCGGACGAGGAGGCTCGCGCCGCCCTGCCCGTAGAACGTGCCGATTTTCCCCGAATAATTGCGTGACGCTATCCACGTATCGCGGGGAATGCCGATAATCCGACTGTTGCCGGTCTCGTTGGAAAAGCTAAGCACCAAAATTGTATCCGCCTCTTGGCGTTCGCTGTCGTCCACGCCCAAGATTAAAATGTTGGTGTAGCCGTCGAACTTCGGATCCGCCGCGCCCATACGCGCCGTTTTCCTGTCGGTGTAGCCTTGATACATTTCGACGAATTCGCCGTAAACCCGCGTACCGGCGTTATAAAGGCTGTAACCCGCGAAAAGAATCGCCGTGCCGACCAAGCTCAAAATAATCAACACGAAAACCAGGCGGAAGAAGACAATCTTGCGCCTGCGCTTGTTGTATTTGCGTTTCTTGTCGACGTTATCTTGAGTTGTGTTGGTCATGCGGGTTACCCTTTATTTAGTAAGCAGGAGGAAATTCCTCGCGGCGACGGTATCGGGGTGAATCGGCAAATTTCTCTTTAGCACGAAGGCAATGGTGTCGGTGAACGCCGTAAGCAAAATTTCGTTGAGGTCGGCGGTTTCGGTCAGGGCGCGGAGTTTATCGACGCCGGGATAATTCCTGTTCGGCTCAATCATGTCCGCGAAGTAGATGATTTTATCGAGCGGCGTCATGTCGCGTGCGCCGACCGTGTGACGATAAATCGCCTGCGCAATTTCCGCGTCGTCCACGCCGTAAATTTCCTTAATCATCTGCGCACTTATGTAGGCGTGCAGGAGCAGAGGCATGGCGCGTTCGACCTCGCCGATATTTATTCCGCGAGCTTGAGCCTGCGCGGGCAACTCGTCGTTTTCAAATTCGCGTGCGCAATCGTGGAGCAGCCCTGCGATGTAAGCTTTGGTTTCGTCGACGCCGAAACGTTTCGCCAACTTTACGGCGGTATTCGCCACGCCGATTGAGTGGGCGAATCGTTCTTTTTTAAGTCGCCGTTGAAGTTCGCGGCGCATTTGGTCAATCGTCATAAGAAATTCTCCTTAATAAGGTCGGGGATTTAGAAATGCGCAGGCATTTCGTTTCGGCGCGGCGAGACGGCTTCACAAATCGAGCGATTAATCGCGCTTGCTGTTTGGTTACTTTTCAAAAGTAACCGGCGCATTTGGTCAATCGTCATAAGAAATTCTCCTTGACAGAATCGGGGGCAGCGCGAACGTCAGCCTTTCAAAAGTTGCCCCGGCTGAAATTTATCTTGCAAGCCGTAAGCCCTAATCAAATCCTTTTGTTGCCGCAACCGATTCAAAAAAAACTTATAGACCGGCGCATAATACGGCAGAGCCTTTTCATTGAACTTATAGCCGCTGTTCAGAGCATTTTTGACGTAAGCCAGGAAATTTTCAAAATCGCCCTTCGTGTAGCCGAAAAACTTATCGCCGAAAAAATCCTTGAGTTGCTTGCTGATTATGAAGCAATAGGATTCATGAAGCTCGCCGAAAATCGACAGCGAAGAATCCACATAATAAGCATCCAAAAAATTAACCTGATTGAGCAACTCCTGATAGCCGGTGAACATGAAAGGTCCGCGGGGAATGAAAATTGCTTTGGTGCCTTCGCGCATGAAAAGCGAATTGTGCGAACAGGAGCCGAGCGTCGAGGCAAAGCTTTCCGCGTTTACCATAAGGTTGAGCTGTTCGTCAAAAGTCAATTTTTCGGGCAAAAACATCCTGTAGCCCTTGGAGCGGAAATATGACGCCATACGCTCTTCGCCGTTTTGATGTCTGCCGTAGAAAAAATAAATCTTCTTGGACGCGACCGGCTTCTTGTTCCTCAACGCAAATTCCCGTATCTGATTGACCGTCGTCCGATATTCCTCCGTGAAACGCAGGCTTTTATCCTCCAAAAAATAAAACGAGTCTTCGGGGACGATGACGTTTGCAAATTGCGTCGGCTGCATAATCGGCTTGAGCGCGGCGGGGTCTATTCCCAACGTTTCCAGTATGCGCGGGAAATTCGGCTTCTGCGCCAAAGTCTGATAATCCTCGCCCCAACCCTTTTTGTGCCACGGCGTATAGACGAGCTGACAATTCTTGAATTCCTTCTTGAAAGTCTCGGTATTCAAAAACCAAAACCGCCGCAAGTTCAGCGTGATGTCATGCCCCCAAGCCGGCGCGAATAAGCCCAAGTAGATAACCGTCTTGGGACTGCGCCTCAAGCTGACAACTTCGCCGGAGCTTGCCTTAATCTTCTCGTTCAGGGACATGAGTGTTTCAACATCTTGCATATTGGTGATTTCCTTGCGAAAGTTGCCGTGATTGTCGACAACGCCGCAAATGCCCCAATAGTCGGCTATGCCCTCGCTGATTTTCAAGTGTGGAATGATTATGCCGTGCGGTATCGTTTGGAAACCCAATTTCCCGTCTACGAAGTAATTTTTACTGAAATGACCTTTGGCTATGCCCTTGAGGTAAAGATGGTCGCGGTTTGCCACAACAGAACTCCTCTCCTTAATTTATGTAAATTGTGCTCCAAACGAACGACAACGCTTAGCCCTTTTGATTCCACAGCTGAACAAGGAAGTCGGGGAAAATCGAATCATAATACCGTTTGGCTTTTGGAGTGATGTCGCGCCCCTTTGCCAAAGAATCCTTCAAATATTCGTGGAAGGTTGCGAAGTCGCCCTCAGTATATCGCCCGAACGGGTCGCCGAAAAATTCCTTGAGTTGCCTGCTCAATATGAAGCAGTAAGACTTGTGGAGCTCGCCGAAAATCGACAGCGAAGAATCGATATAATTCGTCTTCAGCGGGTGAACCTCGTTAAGTGCCTGCTGATAAGTCGTGAAGGCATTGGCGGCGCGTGGGATAAAAATCGTCTCGGCGTTATCGCGCAGGAAGAGGGAATTGTGTGCGCAAGAGCCCAGCGTCGAGGCAAAGCTGTCGCAATTTATCATGAGGTTGAGCTGTTCGTCGAGCGTCAAAGTTTCGGGCATAACGTTCAAGTAGCCTTTCGTTCTGAAATACGCCGCCAATCGCTCCTCGCCCATTTGATGTCTGCCGTAAAAATAATAAATCTTCTTGGAAGACATAGGCGTCCTGTTCTTCAGCGCGAAGTCTCTTATACGGTCAATCGTCGCCCGATATTCCGGCGTAAAAGAGAACTCGCGAAGCCCGCTGTAATAAAACGAATCTTCGGGGACGATGACGTTTGCAAATTGCGTCGGCTCTTCAATCGGTTGGAGCTCGTTCGGATTTATTCCAAGAATTTCAATCAAACGTGCGAAAGTTTTCTTCTCTTCAACATACTGAATCCCCCTCCGAACCATTTATATTTGTGCCACGGCGTATAGACCGGCTGACAATTCTTGAATTCTGTCTTGAAAGTCTCGCTGTTGAGGAACCAAAGCCGTCGCAAGTTCAGGGTGATGTCGTGTCCCCAAGCCGGCGCGAACAAACCCAGATAAACGACTGTCTTTGGGCTTTGTTTTATTTTCGTATCGGGCGACATAGTGAAAGTAACGTCTTGCATGGTGTTGAGCCCCTTGTGCAGCCGCCTTTGTTCGTCGATAACGCCGCTTATGCCCCAATAGTCGGTTTCCTCCGTCTTGGTGTGCGGAATGATTATGCCGTGCGGTATCGTTTGGAAACCCAATTTCCTGTCCGCAAAGTAATTCTTGCCGAAATAATCTTTAACGGCGTCGTCCTTGTTGTAAAGATAATCCAGGTTGGGCAAAGATAAAACTCCTCTCCTCGGTTACAATGAATACGCCCGTCAAATTGCGAAATACTCTGAGCTTTGCCTGTTCCACATTTGCATAAAAAAGTCGCGAAAAACCTTTCCGTAATATTGCCTTGCTTCGGGGTGAATTTCGCGCTTCCTAATCATGGAATCCTTAAGGTATTCAAAGAAGGTCGTGAAGTCTTTTTCCGTATAATCCAAAGACTCCTCGTCGAAAAAACGCTTCAACTGCCGGCTCACAATGTAGCAATAGGACTCGTGGACTTTGCCGAACATGGACAACGACGAATCCACATAGGTCACATTTAAGTTGCGGGCTTGGTCTATCGCCTGCTGATACTTGGTGATTTTAAAGGTGGTGGCGTCGCGGGGGATGAAAATCGCTTCGGTGCCTTCGCGCAGGAAAATGGAATTGTGCGCGCAAGAGCCCAGCGTCGAGGCAAAGCTGTCGCAATTTATCATGAGGTTCAGCTGTTCGTCGAGCGTCAAAGTTTCGGGCTTGACGCTCATATACCCTTTGGATTGAAAATAATCCGCCAAGTACTCCTCGCCGATTTGGTGCCTGCCGTAAAAATAATAAACCTTGTTGGAAGGCGTCGGTGTCCGATTTTTAATCGCAAAGTCCCGTATGCGTTCAATCGTATCTTTATATTCCTTGGTGAAATAAAACGTGTATTCTTTTTCGTAAAAGGAACTGTCGGGCAAGATGACGCGGTCGAATTGCGTCGGCTCTTCAATCGGTTGAAGAATATTCGGGTCAATGTCCAAAATCTCCAGGAGCCGCCCCAAGTTCTGAATTTGGTCAATGTAAATGTGTTCGCACTCGTCCCAGGTCTTATACCACGGCATGTAGACGATTCGGCAACGCTTGAAGTACTTTTTATAGAGGGCATTCTTCAAAAACCAGAGCCGCCCCAAGTTGATGGTGATATTGTGCCCCCAAGCCGGCGCGAATAAGCCCAGACAAATAACCGTCCCTTTGCTTTTCTTCACGTTGCCGTTGAGCAATGCGGAAGTTTCAACGTCTTGCATGGCGATAATTTCCTTTTTGAACACGCCTTGCTCGTCGATAACGCCGCTCACGCCCCAATAGCCGGTTTTGTCGGTCTTGATGTGCGGAATGATTATGCCGTTATTTATGGTTTGAAAGCCCAATTTCTTGCCGACAAAGCAATTCCGCTCGAAACGTTCTTTGGCGTCGTCCTTGTTGTAAAGATAATCAAGATTTGTCAAAGGTACAGCTCCTCCCTCAAGATGTATTCCTCGACGGCTTCGGGTACGAGGTATTTTATCGAACGCCTCAACCGAATTCGTTCGCGCAAATCGGTCGAGGATATTTCAAGTCCCGGCGTCGTGACGCGGTGAATATGCTCCCTTGCCGCCGCCCCGAAGAATTCTTCCACCGCCGAAAAATCTATGTCCACGCCCTGCCGCGTCGTCGCTATGAAGTGGCATTTCTCGACCAGCTCCCGCGCCGCGTGCCACTTAGACAGGTCAGCCAAAGAATCCGCGCCGATTATGAAGAACAGCTCCGTCGCCGCGCCGAAAGTCCTATGCAATTCGTTCATGGTGTCAAGCGTGTAGGATAAGCCCGTGCGTTTCAGCTCCATATCCGAAACCTTAAAAAATTTGTTGGAGCGGGTCGCCAAGTGCACCATTTCAAGGCGGTGTCGTTCGTCGGTTACGCGTCTGCCGAGCTTATGCGGCGGGCGGGCGGCAGGGATAAATAACACCTCGTCGAGCTTAAAAATTTCGCGGACAGCCTCAGCCGTCGCCAAATGCCCAAGATGAATCGGGTCGAACGTCCCGCCCATTATGCCAATCTTCAAGCCGCCCACCTCCGAACAATCAGCCCGACGATTAACGCCGTCAACAGAATCAGCGAACCTGCGCGGGCGTAGTCTTTGAAGTCGTGACGAGCCTTCGGCGTGCGCAAATAATTCCTAAGCGTGCGAAAATAGCCCATCAGCGAATCTGCCCGTCACCGTCGACGAGATATTTCATGGTCGTAAGAGCCTCAAGCCCCATCGGACCTCTGGCGTGAAGTTTCTGCGTGCTGATACCAATTTCCGCGCCGAAGCCGAATTCAAAGCCGTCGGTGAAGCGCGTCGACGTGTTGACGTAAACCGCCGCCGAATCAACTTGTTGCTTAAACTTCGCCGCCGCGTCGGGGTCGGTCGTGATAATCGCGTCGGAGTGCTGGCTGCTGTACTTGTTGATATGCGCAATCGCCGCGTTCACGTCGTCGACAATCTTAACGGACAGAATCAAATCGTTGTATTCGGTCGCCCAATCGTCGTCGTTGGCTTCCTTCATGTCGGGGATAATCGCCCTGCAAGCCTCGTCGCCGCGCAGTTCGACTTTGGCGTCAATCATAGCCTGCGCGATTTTGGGCAAGAATTCGGCGGCAATGTCCTTGTGGATAAGGAGCGTCTCCATGGCGTTGCAAACCGACGGGCGCGAAGTCTTGGCGTTAATGCAAACTTTAAGCGCAAGGGCTTGGTCGGCGGTCTTGTCAACGAAGGTGTGACAAACGCCGGTGCCGGTCTCGATAACGGGAACGGTGCTGTGCTCAATCACGCGGGCGATAAGTCCTGCGCCGCCGCGAGGAATAATCACGTCGATAAGCTTGCGGAGCCTGCACATGACGACAACGGCGTCGCGGTCCATTATGCCGATAAACTCAATCACGTTGGCGGGCAAGCCGGCATTGGTCGCCGCCTCCTTCATGATGTCGACGATTTTTTTATTGGTGCGAATAGCCTCGGAGCCGCCGCGCAGGACGCACGCATTGCCCGACTTGATACAAAGCGCAATGGCGTCCGCCGTGACGTTGGGACGCGCCTCGTAGATTATGCCGATAACGCCGAACGGAACGCGCACGCGCCGAATCTTTAAGCCGTTGGGACGCGTCGTGTCAAAGTCAATCTTGCCGGTCGGGTCGTCGAGCTTGACAACTTGACGAATGCCCTCCGCCATGCCCGCTATCCTCTGCGGCGTCAAGATAAGGCGGTCAATCATGTTGCGCCGCGTGCCCTTTTCCTTAGCCGCCTCGACCTCTTTTGCGTTGACTTCCAAAATTTCATCCTGCTTAGCCTCCAAAGCGTCAGCCATAGCCAGCAATGCCGCGTTGCGCACGTCGATTGATACGCACGCCAATTCCCGCGACGCCTCTTTAGCCCGCCGCGCCTGTTTCGTTACGTGCTCCTTCATGAACAGCATACAAATCGCTCCTATCCTTAAATCTTTATGATTAAGTTGTTAAGCTTCAAAACGTTGATGTAATTAAATTCGGTCGCAATCTTCCTGCAAAGCCTTATGCCGATATGCGCCGTCGGGTCTTCGGAATTATACAGCTCAACTTGCTTTTTCGGGTCGAAGGGGCGGCAATCGTCGCGTAACCTTATTATAACCTGCTCGCCGTCAACGATAACGCGCACGTCGACGAAATGTTTTTTGCCGTCGCCGAAGCCGTAATCGACGATATTGCCCGCCATCTCCTCGATACAAATGCCCGCGAACATGCTGCGCCTCGTGTCAATGCCTTGGCTCTCGCAAAAAGTCTGTGTGCGCTCCGATAAGCCCAACACCTCCGCCTTAGATGTTACGGTCATGTCAAGTTGTTTATCCTCAGCCGCGCCGAAGTCGTCGGGCAACAGCAGATAATCTTCAAGCCGAAACGTTATCCGCCCGCAATGCCGACACGCTATGAAAAATATCGTAAGCAGGTACGCGGCGGCGTTTAACGGGAGAGCAAGCCACAATGCCGCTATCCCGAAATGCGGTTTCAAGAGCAAGACTATCGGCACACTGAATCCGATATTGCTCGCTACCAATAACGCGCTCGTGAGTTTAAATCGCCCGTAAGCCATATAGAAGTATTGAAAAACTTCCCCGATTATGCTGAGCGGCAAAAACGCTATGAACAGCTGAATCGCCTCAACCAACATTTGATTAGCCGTCGGGTCGTTGGGTATGTAAACGTCTGCGATTAGCGGTGCCGCCCAAAATACCGCTACTGCCGTTGCCAAGGAGATTATCAGCGAATATTTCAGCGCGATTTTAATCAGCCGCAGGATTGAATTGCGGTCTTGTTCGCCGATTAGAATGCCGCTGATCATTTGCGTCGCCGAGCCGAACGATTTTGGTATTACATACAACAGCGAGGCAAAATTCCCAATCACGGCATAAACCGCCATGCCGACGCCGCCCGCCAAGAAAATCGCCATTCGGTTGAAGAAACCCTTTTGCAAAATCGCGGCGGCACGCCCAAAAATTATCGGTAAACCAATCAGCAGCATTTCGCCGAGGAACTTCAAGCTGATTTCCTTTGGCATGTAAGCAAAATTCGCTTCGGGCTTGAGGAAGTGCATTGACAAAATCCCCAGCTCCAGAAAATAGCTAATTGTCGTGGCAATGCCTATGCCCCACATGCCGCCCTCAAGCACGAAGATACTTATCGCGTCGCAAATCACGTTGCAAATGCTAAGGGACGTTATGGCGACCACGGTGCGTTGTCTGTCGCAATCCAGTTGCATTAGCGGCATAAAGACTGCGCCCAACGCCATTGCCGGCAAGCTCAACGAATACGCTCGCAGATAATCCGCCGTCATGCCCACGATATTGCCCAGCCCCTCCTCTACGCCGAGCAGGTCGAGTATCGGTTGCGTGAAGAGGAACGTTCCCGCCGTCATCAAAACCCCTAAGCCGAACGTCACGGTCGCCGCCAGGGAAAAAATTCGATTGGCTTCGCGCAAATCGCCCGCGCCCAAACTTTTGGAGCAGAGCACTTGCATTCCCAGCGCGATTATAATGGGCAACATGACGGTGAATTTTTGATAGGGAAGTGTCAAGCCGAACGCCGCTATCGCGTCCGTGCCGAGGAATTTTGATATTAGTATGCCGTCGATTAGGTTGCCCAGCATCACCGTCGATTCCGACATTGCGAAGACGATAACCGTATCTTTTAACAGTTGGGCGATTAGTTTTTCCTGCTTATCGGTCTTCAACATGAGCTTTTGCTTAGAAATTGCCGACGCTCGTCAGGCGGTCAATCATCTCAATCTTGTCGCGATTCATGTAGTGCAAATCGCTCACCACCACCTTGCGGACGTAATGTTTGGCGGTCTTGCCGCCGTCGAAGGTGTAATAACTGCTCAGCGCGTGAATTGCCAAGGGTTCGCCGTTATCGTCGGTACCGAGGTAAATCATGACGTGCCCGCCCGTGAACAGCAACGCGCCCGCCTTGGACTTTTTGATAATGTTAAGGCGTTCCTCATGGCTCATGCCCTTCAAGGAGATTGAACGCGCCATAGCCCTTTCCTGCTTATCGGCGTCGCGGGGCAACTCAATGCCGACGGAGCGATAAACGTCCTGCACGAAGGCGGAACAATCGACGCTTTTATCCTCGCCGCCCCAGCTGTATTCCTCGCCCAAAAATCTGAACGCCTGCCGAATCAAATTATTTTCGGAGCAGGCAAGCGCACCTTTGACTACGCCGTTATCGTTGGGGATATTGAAGGCTTGCTCCATAATCGTGCCGTTTTTGTCGACGGTCGGCATAGTGATAGCCCAAGTGCCGTCTTTTTGCAATTCGTTGGCTCGGAGCAGAACTTTGCCGCCCATTTGATAATAAGCCTTGCCGTAAGGGACGGTCTTGCGGCTCGCCAGGATTGTCAGATAATTTTGAGGCGCGGCGTATTTCAGCCACGTTGCCTTATCGGTGAAGGCAATATCGGAGGGCTTAACCCAGCCAGCATAGTAGCGCGACTCGACGAAGACGAATTGCTTATCCTTGCTGTCGATAAGGACGGCAAGCGGCTCGCACGGGTCAAGGGCGGTGGCTTGCAGTTGATTGTACTTGGTATCGTCCTTACCCTCGAACCAGCCGGCGTCTTCGGGCAACAGTCTAAGGTTTATGCGGTTAATCGTCAAGGCGTAGCGCACCTCGCAGACGGCGGGCAACTCGTCCAGGCAAGTATTCTGCTTGGCGTGGGTGTAGCTGTATTCGGTCAGAGCCGCGCCGTTCTTGAAGAGTTTGGGTACCTCGTCTTTATCGAAGTGCCCGATTGTCAGCGTGGCGGTGATTTTATTTTTAAGCCACTGCGTGTAAACCTTGGCGGGATATTGCGCGAGGTCGACGAGAGTATTGGAGCTTTTCTGCCGTATCTGCAGGTTGAGCCTTTCCAAATCCGCTGTCGACACGAAGACCTCCTCGCCCGATTTATTTTTGCCGACCCAATAATCCGCCGTCGCCCTGTTGTCTTGAATCGCCAATGCCGCCTCTGCGGGTGCCGCCAATGCCATGAGTATCACTCCGATTATTATTAAGAATTTTTTTATCATGATTGTTCCCTCCTTGGAAATCGTTGCCGTGCGAACAAGGTTATCGTTCATAAGCAAGCCTCCTTTCGCGGAAAGACGGTGCCGACGTTTTCTCCGCTTAGTGCCCGCCGCAAGTTCCCGACGGTCGCGCCGTTGATTATCAGCATGGTGACGCCGTTTGAAGTCGCGAGCTTAGCCGCCTGAATTTTAGTAAACATGCCGCCCGTACCGAGCTTGGTACCCGCGCCGCCCGCCATGCGTTCGACCTCCGAATCGATAGCCGCCACCTCGTCGAGGAGCCGCGCAGATTTATCGACCTTCGGGTTGCCGTTATAAAGCCCGTCAATGTCGCTGAGGATAATCAAAACTTCGGCGTTCATCATTGCGGCGACCATTGCCGACAGGTTATCGTTGTCGCCGATACGGATTTCGTCGACCCCGACGGCGTCGTTTTCGTTAATGACGGGTATCGCGCCCATATTGAGGATAGAACACAGGGCGTTACGGGAATTTGTGCGGGCGTGTTCGTCGACGGCGTTTTCCTTAGTCAAGAGCACTTGCCCCATAGTCTGCCCGTATTCCGCGAAGAATTTTTCATAAATGTGCATGAGGACGCCCTGCCCTATCGCCGCCAACGCCTGATTTTCGGGGATGGTCTGCGGCTTAACTTTGATGCCCAATTTATTCATGCCCGCCGCTATCGCGCCCGAACTCACAAAAATTATTTCCTTGCCCGCGTTGTGCAAATCGGCTATCTCGCGAATCAGATGTTCGATTCGATACAAATTCAGCTTGCCGGTATCGGCGTGCGCCAGCGTGCTCGTCCCAACCTTGATGACGATTCGCCGCGCCGTCTTCAAATTCTCTCGCGCCGTACTCAATGCGCTCACTCTCCTTTTGTTTTCATTATAAATTCATTTCGCCGTTTGCGCAAGGAAAATCGCGCTTTATTTTTTGGCGGGCGCGGTGTATAGTCTAAGAAAAATTCACAAGCCGAAAGGTGACGGTCGATGTCGGAAAAGATTTTATGCCTCCGCCCGCGCTATGTCCGCGAATTCAAATGTGACGGCACTCGGTGCGGAGCCTTATGTTGTCGGGGCGATTGGAATATTTACGTTGACGCGAAGACTTACGAGAAATATTGCGCGTTGGAGGGTGTAACTCAACACCTGTTGCGCGACCCGTCGGCGGAAAGATATTTGTTGCTGTTGGACGAAAACGGCACTTGCCCGATGCTCGGCGCGGATAATCTGTGCAGTATCCAGAAGGCGCACGGCGAGGGGTATCTGTCGCCGGTGTGTGCGAGCTACCCGCGAATCATCACGCGCTTTGAAAATTTCATTGAGCTGGCGTTGTCGCCGACGTGTCCTTTGGCGGCGGAGCTGATTTTGCTTGCCGAGGAGCCGTTGACGTTTGAGGTCATCAAGGCGGACGAACGGCTGTTGCGGTTGGGCGAGTGTCATATCCTGCGCGGGATACCGCAGGACTTCGCGCCGCTGATATTCGACGTGCAACTAATCATGATTTCGATACTGCAGGAGCGGCGATTGACGCTTGACCGTCGGCTGATAGTGCTGGGCTTTTTCTTGGACAAGGCTGAGGAATTGCTTTACGGCGGCAGATTGGACGGCGCGGCTCTGGAGAAATTGGCGGCGGTTTATTCGTCGGAAAGCTTCATGACGCGGCAAGTACCGCAGATGTTGGCGGGCATACGCTTCAACGCGTCGGCGCATGAAAGGCTTATGCGTCAAGTCACGACTAAACTTTACGGCGAGCCGCTGCCGCTCCGCGAAAGAATTCCGCTTGACCGATTCGCGACACCGCTTGAAAACTTGCTTGTCAACGAGATTATCTTGCATATATTCCCGTGGCGCATAGACGCGAGCATAACAAAAAATTTCGGCGTGCTCGTGACGATGTACAAGATTTTTGAGCGGCTGTTGAGTGTTCGGGGCGCACGAAGTGTTTCGGACTTTATGCGCGTGGCGGGCGAGTTCAGTCGGAAAGTTGACCACAGCGACGATGTTGTTTTGCAAATCGCGGAGCTGCTCGGCGACGATATGCTGACGTTAATGGAAACGCTTTTGCGCGTGTGAGGAGGTTTTAAATTGAGACGCGGCTTAATAATCATGCATACGGGCGACGGCAAGGGTAAAACGACGGCGGCTTTGGGCTTGGCGATACGGGCATGGGGCGCAGGCTTGAAAGTTTTGATTCTGCAATTCATCAAGGGCGGGCGACGTTCGGGCGAGCTGGCGGCATTGGACGCGCTGGGAATTGAGGTTCGGCAAATGGGGCGCGGCTTCACGAACACGGGCGCCCTCGACGAACACAAGGCGGCGGCTAAGGCGGCGTTTGAATCTGCACGGAAAGAAATTTTATCGGGGGCGTGGGACTTGATAATCCTCGACGAGATAAACTGCGCGGCAAAAATCGGCTTGCTGAGCGCGGCGGAGGTTTTGGAGCTGATAACGATTCGCCCGCCGCAAATGCATTTGGTGTTCACGGGGCGCGACGCTCTGCCGGAATTGATTGACGCCGCCGACTTGGTAACGGAGATGAAACTAATCAAGCACCCGTTCCAAAACGGCGTTGCGGCGCAAGCGGGCATTGAGTTTTAGTTATCGCTATGATAAAATTCGCGGCATAATCGATTGGCGAGGAGAATTTTCATGGAGGCTTTCATCAAGGACATAGACCGTGACGAATTACGCGGCGGCTGCCTTGTCACCACGCACAAGAAAAAGCTCTGGAACGTGGAGCTTAATCTGCTCAAGGAGTTTGCCCGCGTCTGCGACAGGCACAATCTGCGCTGGTATGCTATCGGCGGGACGCTCTTGGGTGCGGCGCGGCATAAGGGCTTCATACCGTGGGACTTCGATATTGATGTCATCATGTTTCGCCCCGACTACGATAAGTTTCAACGCTTCGCCGCCGAGGAGATTCGCGAGCCGTATTTTTTGGACGTCTGGTACGACTATCGCATCGAGAGCGAGGTAGCTTCCCTGTCCGACGCGGAAGGTTCGTTTCAATTCATAACCACGGAGCAAGAGCGGGCTTACGAGGGGCGTTGGCTGACGCAGTTGCCGTCAATCCGTCTGCGCGACAATCGCACGACCATGATTGAATTCCCCGACCGCAATTTTATCAACCAAGGCATATGGATTGACATCTTCCCGCTGGATCCGTTGCCGCCGTTCGCAACACAGGAGCAAGCTTTGCTGTTCGAGGCGGCGAAAACTTTATTGGTAGCCGCCGCCGCGCCCGTGCGAGTTAGGGCGGCTATGCGGACGGGCGAAAATTTGTTTATCGACTACGCCGAGCTGGAAGAGTTCATGGGCTATCCGTACAGGGAACGCGGCTTGACGTTCGATTACTTCATGAACAAGAATTTTTTCATATCGGAGCGCATGGGCGACATCCGCGACTATTGCCTGACTTTTGCCAAACGGTTTTATCAATCTAAGGACTTCGCGGACGTAGTATGGTTGCCGTTCGAGACGATAGAGGTACCGGCACCCGTCGGCTACGAATCGGTCTTAACGGACTTTTACGGCGACTGGCGCAAGCCCGTTTACATGAAGCCGCATTATCAACTGCACAGCGCGGACATTCCTTGCCGTGATTACTTCAAAAATTTTAAAGGGTGATTTTATGGTAAGGGGAACAGGCAGGCTTGAGGCGATAACTCGGCAGAATGAATTACTTGCCGAACAGAACGATTTACTGCGCGAGGAAATTGAATTGTTGCGCCGCCCTTCGATAAATGATTCGCGACCGTGCTTTGTCGATAACATTGACCGCGACGAAATGCGCAATGGATTTTTGGTCACCAGCCAAAGGAAAAAACTTTGGAACGTGCAAATCGGCTTGATAAACGAGTTCGCCCGTATCTGCAATAAATATAATTTACGCTGGTTCGCGCTATACGGGACGTTATTGGGCGCGGTGCGGCATAAGGGCTTTATTCCTTGGGACGACGACGTTGATGTTGCCATGCTTCGCCCCGACTATGAAAAGTTCCGTCAAATAGCCGCAACAGAGGTTCATTCGCCGTATTTCCTTGACGTGTGGTATAACTACCGTTTTGAAAGTGAGGGAGCTTCCCCGGTCGACGCAGAGGGCGCGTTTCAATTCGTGACGGCAGAGCAGGAAAAAGTTCGCGGAATGAAATGGTTGACGCAGTGGCCGTCAATACGTCTGCGCGATAACCGCACGACAATGATTGACTACCCCGATCGCCATTTTATCAACCAAGGCATTTGGCTGGACGTGTTCCCGCTAGACCCGTTGCCGCCCTTCGCTACGAAAGAGCAAACCAATTTCTTTGAAACCGCCGGAATTTTATTGCTGGCGACAGCCTCCCCCGCCTTGATAAGGAACGCAATTCAAAACAACCAAAAATTCATAATCAGCCATGAAGAGTTGAAAAAGTTTCTAAGCCGACCTTTTAGGGAACGCGGCGGAATTTATGATAGCTTCATGAACAAAAATTTTTTTATGTCCGAACACATAGGCGAAATACGCGACCACTGCTTAACTAAGGGGCATAAGTCTTACCACTCGAAAGACTTCACTAACGTGACGTATTTGCCATTTGAGAGGATAGAATTGCCCGCCCCTGCCGATTATGATTCGGTCTTAACGAGCTGTTACGGCAGCAACTGGCGAACGCCAATTTACACGCACAGTCACGCGAACATTTACAGCACGGATATTCCTTGGACGGAGTATTTCAAGCGGTAAGCGTTTAATTAACTTACGGAGGTGAATTGCGGCGAATTTTTTTTGCCGCGAATTTTTATGGCGAACATAGCTTTAATTTTGGCGGGCGGCTCCGGTCAAAGGATGCACCAAAACATTCCCAAACAGTTCCTTACGATAAACGACCGCCCCGTCATTGTCTACACAATGGAAGCTTTTCAGAAGCACGCCGACATCAACGCGATTGCGGTCGTCTGCATTAGCGGCTGGGAGCAAGTCCTGAAAGCCTACGCCGACCAGTTCAATATCACCAAGCTCAAGCACATCGTCACGGGCGGCGAAAACGGGCAGGCGTCCATTCGCAACGGTGTCTTTGAGCTGGAGAAGCACTACGCCCCGGACGACATCGTTTTGATTCACGACGGGATTCGCCCGCTGGTTTCCGAGGAGCTTATTTCCGACTGTATCGTCACGACCAAAAAGTACGGCAGCGCAATATCTTCCGTGCCCTGCTACGAACCCGTCATGCGCACCGAGGACGGCGTCAAGACCTGCGATTTTTATCCGCGTGAAAAGTTGAGACGTTCGCACACGCCGCACGGTTTCCCTATCGGCAAGATTTGCGCCATGCACCGCCTTGCCTTGGAGCGCGGCATTACCAACGCCGTTTCCTCCAATACCATGCTGTTCGATTTGGGCGAGCAGGTTTATTTCTCCGCCGGCTCCGAGAAAAATATCAAGCTCACGACGGTTGAGGACATTGAGATTTTTAAAGCCTTGCTGGTCGCCAAAAAGACCGAGTGGCTCAAGTGAGGCGGCGGCATGTACATTAAGCATAAACTCTACGCGACGGACGTGGCGGGCATTGCCGAGGAAAATCTGCCTTGGGAAAAGCTTGCCGGCAAAACTCTGCTCCTCACCGGCGCGACGGGACTTATCGGCACGACGCTCGTTGATGTCCTCATGCATAAAAATCGCGCCGACAATCTGAACGTGACAATCTGCGCGGCGGGGCGCAATGATAAAATCGCCCGCGAAAGATTTGCCGACTACCTCAGCGATAAAAATTTCGCTTTCGTCAAGCTGGATGTCAACAAGCCGATTGAAGGCGACTTTCGCGCAGATTACGTGATTCACGCGGCAAGCAATTCGCATAACTACCTGTTCGCCACCGACCCCGTCAACACGATTACGGCGAACATTATCGGCACGAACAATTTGCTGGAGTTTGCCGTCAAGTCCGGGGCTGAGCGGTTTGTCTTCCTGTCGAGCGGCGAGGTCTACGGCAAAGCTCTGAACGACACGGACATCTTCAGCGAGGATTATTGCGGCTATATTGACTGCAACACGCTCCGCGCCGGCTATCCCGAAAGCAAGCGTGCGGGCGAGGCTCTTTGCCAAGCTTATATCAGCGGGCACGGGCTGGACGCGGTGATTGTTCGTCCGTGCAGGATTTACGGCGCGACCATGCGCCTCGACGATTCCAAGGCGATGAGCGAATTTATAAGGAACGGCGTGCGCGGCGAGGATATTGTCCTGAAAAGTCACGGCTTGCCGAGGTTCTCCTTCTGCTACGGCGCGGATTGCGTGAGCGGGATTTTGTATTGCCTGCTTAAGGGCGAGTGCGGCGCGGCATACAACATTGCCGATTCGAGCGAGATTCTGTCCTTACGCGAGATTGCCGAGTATATCAGTTCGCTTGCGGGCAGGAAGGTCGTTTTCGAGTTGCCGAGCGAGGCGCAAGCCAAAGGTTTTTCCAAAGCCGTCAATGCCGTCCTCGACAATAAAAAGCTCCGCACCCTCGGTTGGACGCCCAAAGACGATACGCGCTCCGGTGTCAAAAAGACCGTGGAGATTCTTAAATCTATCCTTTAACGAAAGGAGTTGCCTATTTGAACGAATCAAACGAAAATCCGAGCACAAATCAATTAGTCCGCTTAATGCAACAACAAAATCAGTTGTTGGAGCAACAAAATCGTTTGCTTCAGAACCTCGCGGGGGAGAGAAAAAATTTCGGAGAGGAATTGTTGTTTCCGGGCGAGGAAATTTTTGTAGATAATTTATTCCGCGACGAGATTCGCGACGGCTTTGTAGTAACGACGCAACGCAAAAGGCTTTGGAACGTTCAACTCAATATCCTTGCCGAAATAGCCCGCATTTGCCAAAAGCATAATCTGCGTTGGTTCGCCTACAGCGGGACGTTGCTCGGCGCAGTGCGGCATAAAGGTTTCATTCCTTGGGACGACGATCTTGATATTTGCCTGCTCCGCCCCGACTACGAAAAATTTAAAGCGGTCGTCAAGTCGGAGATAAAGGAGCCGTATTTCGTCGACGCCTGGCACGATTACAAATTGGAAGAGGAGGAGCCGGAAGCGGCGCAGGATAAACCTTTCCTGCAACTGGTTAAGCGCGACCAGCGCGAGAAAGTTCCCATGTGGTGGTCCATGTGGCCGACGATAAAAATCAAGGACAGTCGCACGACGTTTATTCAATACCTCGATCGCCCGCACGTTCATCAAGGCATGTGGGTTGACGTCTTCCCGTTTGACATCGTGCCGCCCTTCGCCGATAAACAACAACAAATTAACTTCGAGCTTGAACGGGAATTATTGTTCGCAATGGCATTGCCCGACGTTTTGATAAAAGCCCTCAAAGAAAATCCGAAGTCGATATTGTTGTCGCGCAATGAATTGGAAGAGATTCTTAAGTTGCCTCACACGGAAAAAGCCCTTACCTTTGACACCATTGCAAAGGATAATTTCTCGACTTCGGAATACGTCGGCGAGGTGCACGACTATACTTGGTATAACAAGCCGCGCTCCTATCCGGCGACCGCATTTGAGGAGCCGGTTTATTTGCCCTTCGAGAAGACGGAATTGCCCGTGCCGAGCGATTTTGAGAAGTGTTTGACGGTGACGTATGGCGATTGGCGCAAGCCCGTTTTCAGCAATACGCACGCCAAAATCTTCAGTACCGATTTCAACTTCAAGGAGTTTTTCAAGTCGGTCAAGTTCATTCAAAGTTAAAGGTGAGTGGAATGTTTGTCTACAGAAAGGCGACGTTCGCGGACGTGGACGAGATGCATGATTTGATAGCGGGCTACGCGGCGCAAGGCGTCATGCTCCCGAAGCCGCACAGCACGCTTTACGAGACGTTGCGAGAGTTCGTGGTCGCCGAGGAGGTCGCGTCGAAAAAAATCGTCGGAGTGGGCGCGTTGCACTTGACGTGGAACGAATTGGCGGAGGTGCGTTCAATGGCAGTCCACGCCGATTTTTCGCGACAGGGCATAGGCTCGGAGATCGTCAAGCAACTTTTGGCGGAGGGACGCGCCGTCGGAGTTAAGAAATTCTTCACGCTGACCTATCGCCCCGAATTTTTTAAATCACTGGGCTTTAAGACGACGACCAAAGAATCCTTGCCGCACAAGATTTGGAAGGAATGCATAGAGTGCCCCAAGTTCCCGAATTGCGACGAAATTGCCATGACGCTTGAATAAAAATTTTCCCCTCCGAATAACAGGAGGGATTTTTTTGTGGAATATCGCCCCGAATTTTTTAAATCACTGGGCTTTAAGACGACGACCAAAGAATCCT
>ERZ842401.835-NODE-835-length-45635-cov-6.043747_pt1 | contig 45635 bp, 50 predicted proteins | sample MGYA00521270_ERZ842401 | MGnify/ENA primary metagenome ERZ842401 (study PRJEB31892, sample SAMEA3878208) | bioreactor metagenome | biome: Moose rumen | place: Sweden | collected 2011-10 | study: EMG produced TPA metagenomics assembly of the PRJEB12797 data set... | reverse complement strand
CCAGATGGAAGAATAGTAACTACTGGAGACTTTAAATTTGACTTAACTCCTATTGGACCTATGGCAGATTTATACAAAATTGCTACTTTAGGGCATGAAGGTGTAGATGTGTTAATAAGTGAATCAACTAATGCTCTTAGTGAAGGTTTTTCAACAAGTGAATCTAAAGTTGATAATGCCTTAAATAGTATGTTTGAAAAATATCCACAACAAAGAATTATTATTGCTACTTTTGCATCAAACGTATATAGAGTTAAACATATTTTTGATACTTGCTTTAAACACGGTAGAAAAGTATGTCTATTTGGTAGAAGTATGGAAAACAACATAAGAATATCAATTGAAGGTGGTTATATAAATCACAAAGAAATTCTTATTCAACCAGAAGAGTTAAACAATTATAAACCAAGTGAAGTTGCAATACTTTGTACAGGAACTCAAGGAGAACCACTTGCTGCTTTATCACGTATGTCTAATGGTAGTCATAAATATGTAAAATTAAGACCAGATGACATAGTTATATTCTCTTCAAGTGCTATTCCAGGAAATGCATTAAGTATTTCAAAAATAATTAATAAACTATGCTTAAACGGTGTGTCAGTATATACAAATAAATCATTAAGTGGATTACATACATCAGGACATGCTAATCAAGAAGAATTAAAATTAATGATTAGATTACTACAACCTAAGTATCTAATGCCATTCCATGGTGATTATAGAATGTTAAAAAGACATGCAAATTTAGGAATTGAATGCGGTATTCCAAAAGAAAATACATTTATATTAAAAAATGGTGATACTTTAGATTTAGTTGACCATGAGTTAACAAGAGGAGAAAGTAAACCAGGAGCAGATATATATGTAGACGGAAATAGAATTGGTGAAATTGGTGGTGCAGTTATTCGTGATAGAAAAATAATGGCTGGAGATGGAATTTTAGTTGTTATTGTAAATGTCGATATGAAAAAACATGAATTATTAATTAAACCAAACATTACAACAAGAGGATTTATACAAGTAAATGAAAATGAAGAACTTATCAAAAAAATTGAAACAGAAGCTGAAAAAGTCGTAAAAGAACAACTAAAAGAACAAACTTCTACATTTGCTAGTATAAAAAATGAATTGATGGCAGATTTAATTCCATTTATAAATGAATTAACAGGTCGAAAACCTATTATTTTACCAATTATTTTAGACATAAAAAAAGAAGCTAAGATTGAAGTTAACCAATAAGCTTCTTTTTATTTTGCTTCTTCTAATGCTCTTGTTTCTCTAACAACAGTAATCTTGATTGTACCAGGATATTTCATAGTACTTTCAATTTTTTCTTTTATTTCACGAGCAACAACATGTGCTTGTAAATCATCTATTTCTTCTGGTTTAACAATAACGCGAAGTTCTCTTCCTGCTTGAACTGCAAATGTTTTTTCAACACCTTCTACATCATTTCCTACACTTTCAAGTTGTGAAAGTCTTTGTACATAGTTTTCAATAGAATCATTTCTAGCACCAGGACGAGATGCACTTAAAGCATCACTAATAGCTACTATACTTGCTATAACACTAGTAGCAGGTTTATCCCCATGATGAGATTCAATTGTGTTTATAACAACATCATTTTCATGATACTTACGAGCAAGATCAGCTCCAAGTTCAACATGGCTTCCCTCTACATCATGATCAATAGCTTTACCAATATCATGTAAAAGTCCAGCTCTCTTAGCAAGATTTACGTCTTCATTAAACTCACTAGCAAGAAGTCCAGAAAGTTCTGCTACTTCAATTGAATGAGATAAAACATTCTGTCCAAAACTTGTTCTAAAATGTAATTTACCAACAAGTTCAATTAAATTACTATCCATCTTAGTAAGACCTAAAGTAAATAGAGCTTCATTTCCTAATTCAATTATCTTCTTATTCATATCTTTGCAAGTCTTATCATAGATTTCTTCAATTCTAGTAGGATGAATTCTACCATCCTTAATTAAAGTTTCTAGTGTAATACGTGCAATCTCTCTACGTAAAGGATCAAAACTTGAAAGTACTACTGCTTCTGGAGTATCATCAATTATTAAATCAACACCAGTAATAGCCTCAATAGTACGAATATTTCTACCTTCACGTCCTATTATTCTACCTTTCATTCCATCATTAGGTAAATCAACTACTGTTATAGTTTGTTCATTAGCTATATCAGCGGCATATCTTTGCATTGCTGTAACAATATATTCTTTAGCTTGTTTATCAGCAACCATCTTTGCTTCTTGCTCTTGTTCTTTAATATAAGCAGAAACTTCTTTACTCATATTAGCTTTAACTTGTTCCATTAAAACTTCTTTAGCTTTATCTCTACTTAATTTTGAAATTTTTTCTAATTTCTCTAATTGTTCATTTTTTATTTCTTCTACTTTACTCTTCTCATCTTGAATTTCACTTAACTTAACATTTAATTTTTCTTCTTTTTCATCTAATAAAAGTTCTCTTTTTTGATATAATTCATCTCTTTTATCAATACTCTTCTCTCTCTGAAGAAGACGATCTTCATTATCTTTAATTTCTTCTTTTTTCTCTTTAATTTCTTTGTCAAGTTCAAGTTTTAATCTATGAGATTCTTCTTTTTGTTCAAGAATAATCTCTCTTTTTGTTTTTTCAGCATCTTTACGTGCCTTATCAATCATATCTTTTACAACTTTAGAAGTTAAATTCTTTCTAATATAGTTAACAACTATACTTAGTATAAAACCAACAACTAATCCAATAAGAAAAAGCAAAGAAAAGAAAACTACATTATTATTCATCTTTTCCTCCACTTTCTAGAATATATTTAAAATATAAAATATTTAAATCATAATCTAATTCTATTTTAGTGTTGATTTGAAAAAGTGTCAAGGTAAATATGAGCAGTAGAAGACTCAGTCTATAAAATAAGAACTAATAACATCGTAATCGCAATAATAAATTTTTTTATTACCAATAGCCATATAATTATCTCTTCCCTTACCTAAAATTAAAACAATATCATCTTTTTCAGCAATAGATAAAGCATAATAAATAGCTTCTTTTCTATCCTCAATTATTTCATAATTATTTTTTTTAACAAAAGAAAGCATATCATCAATAATATCAAAAACATCTTCATCTCTTGGATCATCTTCAGTAAAAATAACTAAATCAGATAAATCAGTAACAATTTTTCCAATCTTACTTCTTTTTTCTTTTTCTCTTCCACCAGCACTTCCAGTTAAAGTAATTATTTTATTTTTTTTATTAACAGAACATGTGGATAAAATATTTTTAATAGCATTTTCAGTATGAGCATAATCAAGTATGATTGTATAATCTTGTCCAAAATTAAGTTTTTCTCCTCTACCAGGAATAGTATTTAAACTTTTTATTTTAGTAATAATATATGTGGAATCAACACCAAGTAAAAAAGAACAAGCAAAAGCAGCTGTAATATTATATAAATTGTATTCTTCCATAAAATTTGTTTCTATTTCATATACTGTTTCATCATGTAAAATATTAAAGCAATTTGACTTTATGTTGTCATCAGTTTTACAGATAACAAAATCAGAATTTACATCAAAACCATATGTAAAGATTTTGCAATTACATTTTGAAAAAATAGTATCAAAATATTTATCATCTTTATTTAACAATGCAAAACCATTTTTATCAATTTTACTAAAAAGTAATGATTTAGAAAGAACATAATTATTAATATTATGATGAACATTTAAATGATCTTCTGTAATATTTGTCAATATTCCGACATTATATTTAATGTTATCTAATCTTTTGTGTAATAGTGCTTCACTAGACACTTCCATAGAAACATATTTACACCCCAAAACGTTTAGTTTTAATAGACAATTAGATAGTTCTTCAATAGATGGAGTTGTATTATCTAAACATTCATAATAATCCTTATAATAAAGTCCATTTGTACCAATATTAGAACAATTAAGTATATCTGATAAAATATAAGAAATAAAGGTTGAAGTAGTTGTTTTTCCATCAGTACCAGTAATACCAATAAATGAAAATTCTTCTTCTATATTTTCATAAAACTTTTTAAGAATTCTATTAAGTACTTTATTAGTATTTTTAACTATAACAACAGGTACATCAGTATTTATCTTTTTCTCACTAATAATCGCTACAGCTCCTTTTTCTATAGCATCGAAAATATAATCATGATGATCATAATTCATACCATGAACAGCAACAAAAAGATCTCCATAAACTACTTCATTTGAATTAGTTTTAATACCATATATTGGTGTTTTATATTTACATTTAATTAACTTATTTAATCTCTTCATACTATAAAGTATGAAAAAAACAAAAAATTGACAAAAAAAAGAAGATTACTCTTCTTTATTATCTAATGAAATCCCATAGAAATCCCTTACTTTAGCTTCTATTTCATCCCTTAAATCAGGATTTTCTTTTAGTAAAAGTTTAACATTTTCTTTACCTTGTCCAAGCTTTTCTCCTTGATAACTATACCAAGCTCCAGATTTTTCAAGTACTCCAGCTTCGGCTCCTAAATCAACAAGCTCACCTTCACGACTTACTCCTTCACCATACATTATATCAACAACTGCTGATTTGAATGGAGGAGCAACCTTATTTTTAACAACTTTTATAGTAGTTCTATTACCAACAATTCCATCACCCATCTTTAATGCTTCATTACGTCTTACATCAAGTCTAATAGTTGAATAGAATTTTAAAGCACGTCCACCAGTAGTAGTTTCAGGATTACCAAATAAAACTCCAACCTTTTCTCTTAATTGATTAATGAAAATTGCTATTGTATTTGTTTTACTAATAGTTCCAGATAACTTTCTTAAAGCTTGAGACATAAGTCTAGCTTGAAGTCCTACATGAGAATCTCCCATTTCACCATCTATTTCAGCTTGAGGAACAAGTGCAGCAACTGAATCAATAACAATAATACTAATTGCTTCACTCCTAACTAATGCATCACATATTTCTAAAGCTTGTTCACCAGTATCTGGTTGAGATAGTAATAATTCATTTATATCTACTCCAAGTTTTTCTGCATAAACCGGATCAAGTGCATGCTCAGCATCAATAAAAGCTGCTCTTCCTCCCTGCTTTTGAACAGATGCAATTGCTTGCAAAGCAAATGTCGTTTTACCACTTGATTCTGGTCCATAAATTTCAACAATTCTTCCTCTTGGATAACCACCTACACCAAGAGCAATATCTAATGATAAACAACCAGAAGAAACTACATCTACTTTCATATGTGTATTTTCTCCAAGTTTCATAATTGAACCTTTACCAAATTGTTTTTCAATATCACTTAATACTTTATCTAAATCTTTTGATTGTGTTTCTACTTTTTTCATAAAGCCTCCTACTTTTTTCCTACAAATTAATTGTAACTGACTTTGAAAAAAAATGCAACACTTTTTTCGAACAAATTTTCGTAATTTTGTAATTTACATATTCAAACCTTTTATTTATAATACTTTTTTTACAAATTCAGTTATTTATTTCAACAAAAAAAGTAAATATTAAATATTTACTTAACTGCATTGGGTGGAATAACATCATCCATAAATAATAAATCTTTATTTAATACATAATATTGTATACCACTTACTATTGATAAAGCTGTGGCAACAATAAGTAATAAATCAGAAACATTAACTGACCATAATTCGAACGGTAAATTATAGAAAAATGCGAGTGTTGTCCCTATCATTAATGTTGCTGTCTTTAATTTTCCACTTTTAATAGCAGCAACTACTTTTCCATGAGAAGCAGCTTGCATTTTAATTGCATCTACAAAAGTATCTCTTAAAACTGTAACAACAGGTACAATAATTGGAATCATTCCTTTATATGCTAATATTATAAGAACAGTATTAACTAAAATCTTATCAGCAATTGCATCAAGCATTTTACCAAGATCAGTTACTTGTCCATTTTTTCTAGCTAAATATCCATCAAAGAAATCTGTAACACTAGCAAGAACAAATAATATTCCACTTATAATATATTGTAAACTTATTATAACATTTCCTACTTTATACATTGGAAAATTAATTCCAACATAATAAAAAGGGAAAAGCAAAAGTATTATGATTATAAAAGTCATAATAATTCTAAGCACTGTTAATTTAGTAGGTAAATTCATAAACACTCTCCTTATTTACTTTTAATTCACTTGTACGTGGTGAAGTTTTGGATGCTCTACCTAATAGTACAAATATAAAAACTATTAATATAAGTATAATTATTCCGATAGGAATTAATAAAGGTAAAATATTAACTTTTGTTTTATGCTCTATTGTATAAGGTGATTTTATCTTACCTTTTCCTTCACTACTTTCAGCTTTTAATCTAGCTTTCTTAATATCTTCTAAAGATATTTTTGATGTATGTTCAAATAAAAAATCATTAAATTCGTCGACTACTTTTTCAGAATCAAGTCCTAAATATTTAGCATAAAATTTAATGTGTTGTTTTAATTTATACACATCTTTAAAAGCACGTGTATTACCATCTTCTATATTTTCAAGTAGTGTTACTGGAATATTCATATCTTGTGCGGCTTCCTCTAAACTAACACCATTTTCTATTCTGGTGCGTCTCAAATAACTGCCCAACTCTTTCATTCTAACACCTCTTTATTAATAAAAATAATATTCGTAAGCCATGTTCTGTTCTCATATTATGAGTGACAAACATTTATCTACCGAAAAATCGGTCCCTAACTTAGTTCTTAATTACCTCGTTAAAGCTCCCCTACCAAAATTTGGGTTTCTCACTTGTGGAGTTTACCTCGTTTCATTTCCAGCTTTCGCCTTATTCGTCTCTGTGGCACTTTATAAAAAGAAGTCATATCAAATGACTTAGACTTCTTTTTTGTCGTTAGATTTCTCTACCTTAGGTTATTTTTTTCCTAAGCACAAACACTACAGACATCACAGTCTGTGTGAGCATGGACTTTCCTCAGCTTTTCAGACACATAAATGTGGAAAAACCGCGTTTGTCAAATATTATTCTTCACTATTAAATTCTGAACTATAATTACTTCTTTCAGAGCTACCTGTTCCGTATACTAACTTCTCAAGTCTAGAAAGTCTTCTAATAATATCAACATTAGTAACTTCTGGAGTATCATTATTTTTAACAATTTCAACATTCATTTTAGCATTTCTAAGATCTTGTTTTAATCTCATGTTTTCAGCCATTAGTTCGCTCTTATCTTGTTCAAGAGCTCCAATAATTCTATAAAATTGTTCATAGTCAGTAATAATATCATCCAAAAATTGATCAACTTCTTTAAGTCTATAACCTCTCGTATCAATTTTAAATGATTTCTCAAGTATCTCCTGTGGTGTAAGTTTTATCTTATTTTGATACATTTTTATCACCAATCCCTTACGATACTATTATTACAAATAATAGTATTTTTGTCAATTCGTGACACTACTTTTTTAATATTAAACTTAAATTATCTAAATCTAATTTTTTTATCTCTTCTGAATCTTCTTTAGAGATAACATTTAGTAAATCCTTTAGAGTTAACTCCTCTAAATTTTGTATACCCTTCTGGTGTGCAAATAAATAAGTTCTAAGAGTTGATCTAAACTTAACGGCAAATTCATATATATCTGAAGTAATTTTATTAAAGGTCTCTTCTTTATCAATATCATGAAGTTTCATACTATTTTTTAATTGATTATATTTATCACTATCATTTTCCTTATACAAAGAATAATATACAGTCCAATAATCACTATTCATCTTTCCAATATAATTAAACTCATCTTCAAGTTTTATATCTTTTAACTCATTAATAAACTTATCTAAATTACCAATAAATTTCATAACTACATCTGGATATTTTTTTACTATACAGGAGATATTCTTTTTATTATAAGTAATAAAATCCATACCAATTTGTTCACACAACTTTTTAAAAAGATCTTTATCAGGCTCTTCTTGTTCTGGAATTGCTATATCATTAGTATACTTTTGCTTCTCATATTCATATCTTGATATATCATCTGGATATAAAAAGAAATTAGAAAACTCAAAATCTATTGGTGGAGCAACTTCTATTTTTCCATCTTCTTCTAAAAAATTAACATTCTCATAATGAAAATTCTGATCCATTCTAAGTATAGATAGAAGTATCTGATATGAAATATCTCTTCCAATATCTGAGTTATCTGAAATAAATTTACTACTTAAAATTTGAGAATAATCATATGTCTTCATACAATAGTTGCAATAATTACTAATATCGATATCATCTTGAGGATGTTCTATAAAATAATCATAAAGATTAATAAGTCTTTGATTATCATTATTTATTTTTTTAACAAGAACTCCTTTATTATAATATTTTTCTTCTAAATCTTCTTTTTTTCCAACCGATAAATAATATCTTGGAGCTTTAGAATCAAAATACTTATTAATAACATAGGACCAATACACTTCACTATATGAAAAAAATGGTGTAGTAAGAGGTTTAGTTTTTGACATTGGTTTAAATATCATTTCTTTATTATTAAAAAAATAAATTGGAAAAAACTTAGTACTTTTAACAGAACTATGACTTTCTGAGGATAGATTCCCTTTTTTTGAATATTCAGATATATAGACAACATTAAATAAACTACTCATATTTCTTATAGTTGTACTCCATTACTTTTTAATTTTTCAATTTCAGATTCAAAATAATTAATTTTTTTCTGAATAGTATCTCTTTCTTCATCATCTAATGAATTATCAAATTGAATTTGCAATTTAGATAAAACTTTTGAATAATACTCAATTCTAGATTGCGACGTAACTATAGGTGAAGTTACATTTTCAGCTGCTATCATAGCAAAATGATAAATTAAAGGATTAAATACACCAAATTCCTTTGACATTAAATTACAAAGGAAATGTTTATCTACAAAACATTCAGATAATGGTGAACCAATATCAGCGCCTCCATAAAAATCAGCTATTATAGTGGTTATTAACCAATCAATATGCACTAAATTAAAATCAATTGGTTCCTTTAAAAGACTTTCATAAAATTGAACAATAGCTTCTTCATTAACCCCACTTACTTTTGAATCAATTCTCTTCATAACTTGTTTTAAATTTATATCGTCCATAATCTCCTCCAAATAAAGTAACCATATTATAGCACTTTTTAAATAAATTTAAAACATAAAACTATCTATTTTCTGAATGAACTATATAAAAAGCATTTTTCTCTGCAATTTTTATATAGTTAATATCCTCTATCATTTTATTCATTGAAAAGATAATTTCCAAATATTGCATAACATATCACCACAAGCATTATATTAATTTTTTCTTAATAATTAAATACTTTCGACAAAACTAGAATTTATTCTACTAAATTTTATAAAAAAACAATAGAAAAAGATATACTAATATAGTATAATATATATTAGGTGATTAAATGAATTATCCAGGTGGTATAAAAAAAAGACAAAGCCCGTTACAAAATAACTTTGTCGATTATGCTAATCGTGGTATGAAGTTAGAAGATGATTTAAATATTACAAACAATTATTATAGAGATATAAATAAAGCAGTAATATATAAAAAACCTACCCCTATTAAGATAACTAAAGTTAACTTTCTTTCTAGGAGTAATGTAACAATTAAAGAAGCATTTTTTGATACTCCATCTACTACAGATTATAATGGAATATATAAAGGCAAATACATTGATTTTGAAGCAAAAGAAACAACTTCAAAAACATCATTTCCACTCAGTAATATACATCCTCATCAATTAAAACATTTAGAAATGATTGAAGAACATGGTGGAATTGCTTTTATAATAGTTAAATTTACTCATCTAAATAAAATATATTTATTATTAGAAAAAGACTTAAAACAATTTTTAAATAATACAACAAGAAAATCAATTCCATTAAGTTTTTTTGAAAATAATGGTTATATGATAAAAGAAAAATTTAATCCTAGAATTGATTATTTAGAAATATTGGATAATATAGGAGGAAATAATGAAGAAAAGAATTAAAAGGCCAAACATAAATTTTAGTAAATTTAAAAAGAGTAATGAAAAAACAAAAAAAATAGAAAAAACTAAAGTAATAAGTAATATAAATAGAAACAACATAACTAAAACAAATAAGAAAACAGCAAACGAAGTAAAAATATATCGTTCACCTAAAGAAATAAAAACAAACAGAATAATGAACATTTCTATATTAACTGTATTACTTATTATCTTAATTATTTGTTATGTAAAATTTGGAACATTCTGTGCTGGAATTCTTGGTGCAGGTTATTTCATTATTTTTGCAATATACCTATTACTTCAAAGCAAAAAAATGTCAAGAAGAAAAAGAAAAGTAATAAATGCAATTTTTATATTTATACTAACATTAGGAATAATTGGATTAGTCGCACTATCAGCATTCCTAGCATACATAACAATAAAAGCACCTACATTTGATCCGAACAACTTAGATATGCAAGAATTATCAATAATGTATGATGCTAATGGTGAAGTAATAGCCAAGCTTGGTGCTGAAAAACGTGAAAAAGTAACTTATGATGAGTTGCCACAAGTTCTAATAGATGCAATAATTGCAACAGAGGATTCAAGATTCTATCAACATAATGGATTTGATGCTCCAAGATTTGCAGTTGCAACTTTCAAACAATTATTAGGTAGTAGTAGTGCTGGAGGAGCTTCTACTCTATCAATGCAAGTTGTAAAAAATAGTTTTACAGATGCATCCCTTGATTCTGGCCTTCAAGGTATAATGAGAAAATTTACAGATATTTATTTATCAGTATTTAAGTTAGAAAAAAATTATTCAAAAGAAGAAATTATAGAATTTTATGTTAATAACCACTACTTAGGTGGAAACATCTATGGTGTTGAAGAAGCAAGCCAAGCTTACTTTAACAAAAGTGTTGGAGAACTTAACTTAAGTGAAGCAAGTATCATTGCCGGAATGTTTAAAAATCCAGGAAGATACAGTCCAACAATTCACCCTGAAAATGCAGAAGAAAGAAGATCAACAGTTCTTTACTTAATGAAGAGACACGGATATATTACTGAAGAAGAAGCAAAAGCTGCTAAAAGTATTCCTGTTGAATCACTAACAAAAGATGCAAGTGGATCATCATCAACTGGAGCTAGTGAATACCAAGGGTATATTGATACAGTTGTAAAAGAATTAGATGAAAAATATAATGTAAATCCATATAAAACATCACTACTAATATATACAAATATGGATAAAACAAAACAAAATAATTTAAATAAAGTATTTAATGGAGAAACATATAATTGGGTAGATGATAAAATCCAATCTGGAGTTTCAGTTTTAGATTCTCAATCTGGAAAAATACTTGCAATTGGAGCAGGAAGATTTAGATCTGTCGGAGGATGGAACTTCGCCGTTGATAATAAAAGACAACCTGGTTCTACTGCAAAACCATTATTTGACTATGGACCTGGAATTGAATTTAATGATTGGTCAACATATCAACAATTTGTAGATGAACCATACACATACACTGGTGGAAGAAAAATTTCAAACTGGGATAATGGTTATATGGGAAAAATGACATTAAGACAAGCACTTGCTAAATCTCGTAATATTCCAGCATTAAAAGCATTCCAACAAGTAGATAGAAAGAAAATAATTGAATTTGTTACAACATTAGGAATTGAACCTGAAATAGAAAATGGTTTTTTACATGAAGCTCATGCAATTGGAGCCTTTACTGGAGTTAATCCAGTACAAATGAGTGCTGCATATGCTGCATTCTCAAATGGTGGATATTATAACGAACCATATACAGTTTCAAAGATTACTTATCGTCAATCAGGAACTACAATAGAACATAAATCAGAAAAGAAAAAAGCTATGAGTGATTCTACAGCATTTATGATTGCAAGTGTACTACAAGACGTTGTACTAAATGGTGGTGGAAAAATTAACAACTATGCAGTAAAAACTGGTACAACAAACTTTGATGATGCAACAGTAGCAGCAAAACACTTACCAGGTGATGCAATCCGTGATTCATGGGCAGTTGGATTCTCAACAAAAACAGTACTTGCAATGTGGTATGGATATAATGAATCTAACAGTGAATACTGTATGAGAAACGTACCTGCATCTGTCGAAAAAGATAAACTATATAGAAAATTAGTTGAAGCTGTTATCGAAGAAAATAGAGAAGAATTTAGAATGCCAGATAGTGTTGTAAAACTTCCTATTATAAGTGGTAGTGATCCAGCAAAAGTAGCACCAAGTGGTTACTCAGGATCAGTAGTATATGAATACTTTAAGAAAAGTGCTCAACCATCTAGTTCTGCAGGAACAGATGAATCAAAATTATCAACACCTAAAAATTTAAAAGTTAGTGTTAATAACGATACAGTAAGCCTTTCATGGAGTGCTGTAGATAATACATATAGTGAATATGGAACATTTGGATATAATGTTTATTTAGGAAATACTTTATTAGGATTCACTGAATCAACATCATTTACCAAACAATTATCAAATCCATATGGAACATACAAAGTAGTAGCAACTTACCAAAGCTATAGTGGAGTTAACAGTACAGCGGCAACAGTAACTGCAGTAGAAAAGAAACAAGATATAAAATATACTATCAAATATTATTGTGATAGTGAATTGATTACTTCAACATCTAAATCTGTAACAAGTAATTCTGATGGATACTACTTAAATGCAACAGATATACCTGATCTATCAGAAGCAGATATTACCGCAAAAGGATGTAATGCAGCAGACAGAACATTAAGTAGTAATGTTCCTGGAACAATAACAAATGGTTCAAGCATTACTGTTACATATTCAAAAGCAGAATAAAAAACTTGCAAATTATGCAAGTTTTTTTTATTTACCATTTTTATAATAGTTACAACACTCTTTTAAATTACATGTAGAACATTCAGGTTTTATAGCCTTACAATAATATCTACCAAATAAAACTAATTGCTTATGCCTATTAGCCCACTCTTCTTTTGGAAAAAACTTCTTTAACTTTTTTTCAATAGTTAATACATCATCATTTTTCTTAGCAATCCCAAGTCTTTTTGAAACTCTATCAACATGAGTATCAACAGCAAACTCAGGATAATCATAAAATTCACTTAGAAATACACTAACTGTTTTCCTACCCACTCCAGGAAGTTTTTCAAGTAACTCTCTTTCAGAAGGAACAATTCCAAAATAATCATATTGTAATGTTTTTGCTATTTCTACAGTATATAAAGCCTTTTTACGAAAAGAACCTAATGGCTTAAGTATTTTCTCTATATCAATAATTTTTGCTTCTGAAAGAGCCTTTAGATCACTATATTTATCAAATAAAACTTTAGTAACCTCATTAACCCTTTTATCAGTAGTTTGAGCACTAAGCATAACAGCAATTAACAACTCATAATCAGAGTTATAATTTAATTCACATTTAGGATCAGGGATAACTTTGTTTAATAATTCACCAACATTATTCATCATCATCATCTTCAAACCAGTTATAATCAAATAATTCTTCTTCTACCGGTTCTTCTTTTTCTTTCTTTCTAAATGCTTCTCTATTTTTTTCTACATCCTTCTTATTCTTAATACCTTTCTTTTGCCATTCATAAAGTATTTTATCAATGTAGCGTAAATTACTAACACCATTAAATACAGCCTCTTTAACAGCTTCTTTAACTAGTTCATCTGCATAACCATTCTCAAGCCAAGATTTAATTATCTCAACTTCAACCGGGCTAAGTGTTCTACCAAATTCTTTTTCAATAAAAGAAAATACACTACTCTCTACATCTCCCTTTTCTTTAACAGCATCTCCTACCATAATTAAAGAAACACGTTGATAAAAATAATCTAAATTAATTTTATCCTCAATAATATCTTTATCATTCTTTATGGATTTAACTCTCACGTATTTCTTCTCAGTTAACTTTGAAATAAAAGTCATAACTTCTTCTAAAGAAAGTCCTAATTCTTCACTTATTTCTCCAGGATTAAATATTATATCATTACCTTTATTGTATAAGTACATAAGAAAAACAAACTCATCAAGTTCTAACTTTAGCTTAGACCTATTCTTTAAAATATAAAGTGGAATAGTCATATTTCCACATTTATAAAGTTCAATTAATTTTTTATCCATATGTACCTACCTCCTTTGTTATATATTATAACTATTTTTTATATAATATCACCAGAAAAATTTTCAAGACAATAATTTATTATAGCATCTTTATTATTATCAAGTCTTTTATATAATACCTCTTTTTCAAGAGTTGTATATATTTTACTTATAGAAGGACCAGGTTTAAATCCAAGTTTCTCTATTATATCATTACTTGTAATGTCTAAGTCTTTTCTAGTCTGAATGACAAGTTTTTCATAATTTCTAGCAACATCTTCTCTAGGAATCTTTTTAAGTATCCCTGCTGTACTATTCACATATAATCCATATTTATAGAGATTATATGGATCTAGATTATTAACTTTTAAAGCGTCCCTAACTTTAGATATTAATTCCTTTTCATTATTAGTAAATGGATATGTATCATCATCTACTTCTATTACAGACCATATTCCAATTAATGATTCTGTAACCTCTACTTTATCTAAATTACGAAGTCCAAGAACTTTATCTAGTCCTAACTTAATTAATAAAGAAATTCCTTTCTTAGCATTACTACAAGTAAATATTTTATCAAGTTCTTCCTTTTTTCTAGAATAAGATATATTATTTAATAACTCTTTATTTTTCTTTATACCTTCTATCACTTCATCACTTAATTCAAAATCAAGTTTAGTCGAAAATCTAACTGCCCTTAAAATTCTAAGTGCATCCTCATGAAATCTATCAAAACTTTTCCCTACAGTTCTAATAATCTTTTTATCTAGATCTTCTCTTCCACCAAGTCTATCAATGATATTTCCATCTTTATCCATACAAATAGTATTAATAGTAAAATCACGTCTAATTAAATCTTCATTTAGATCATTAACATACTCTATCTCTTCAGGATGCCTATAATCTAAATAATCAACTTCTGTTCTAAATGTTGTTATTTGAAAAGTAGTATTTTTAACAAGTAAACTTACTGAACCATAATCATCTTTTGGAAGTACTGCTCCCTCAAATATTTCAACTAATTCCTTAGGTTTAGCGCTAGTACAAATATCAACATCACTAGATTCTATTCCTAAAATATAATCTCTAACAAAGCCACCTACAATATAGGCTTTATAACCATTCTCTTCTATTTTATTTATTATTTTTAATGCCGCATCTAACATTTTTTTCCTCCTAGAATATTTTTGGTATAAAAATCATTAATCCAATAATAGCACTACAAATAGCCAATATTAATACTCCACCCGCAGCAACATCTTTAGAATGTCCTGCAGCAATATAACGTTCATCTTTATTCATTCGAACCACCATGTTGTTGAGTATTTCAATAGCAGTGTTAAAACATTCTGCTGAAAGTACCAATCCAAACAAAATAATGCATATAATAAAAGATGTTTTACTAATATCAAAAATAAGTCCACAAATTACAACTGCTATAACAGCAAGTAAATGAATTCTCATATTAAATTCATTCTTAAAAACATAGATAATCCCATCTATAGCATATCTAAAGCTCATTAAAAATTTTTTCATTTCTCACTCCTAATAATATTATACAACAAAAAAGACTAACTTTAGAAATTTAGTTAGTCTTCTTTACATAAAAAAGACAGGTATAAAACCTGTCTTAAATAAGTAACTATTATTCTTATTTATTAACTGCATCTTTAAGAGCAGATCCAGCTTTGAATACTGGAGCGATACGTGCAGGAATTGTAACTTTTTCTCCAGTTCTTGGATTATGTCCTTCACGAGCAGCTCTCTTTGATACTGCAAAAGTTCCGAAACCTACTACTGGTACTTTATCTCCTTTTGCTAAAGCTCCTGAGATTACTTCAAAAGTAGCTTCAATAGCACGAGTAGCATCAGCTTTAGTTAAACCTGTTTTTGTAGCAACAGCTTCTACTAATTCAACTTTCTTCATATTAAATTTACCTCCCTTAAAATTATATTAAGCAAATACCATGCTTACATATATAACTTATCACATCTATTTTAAAAATACAACAAAAATAAACTATTTTTATACGATTTTTCGCTATAAAACACCAATTATTTAAGATTTTGAGATATTTTTTCAAGTAAACTGATAATATGTCCAACAGCATACATCATCATACAGATTAAAAATGTAATAAACCAGAATAATAAAGTTAATGAAACATTAAACTCTGTATTAGTACAAGTTGCTGAATAAAGACCTCCTGATATACAAGATGGAAATAAGTTACCAAGTACTATACCAATTACAAAACAAGTAAGCATTGTAATTATAGATACTTTTTGATAAAAATTATATTTATGTCCCTTAACTTCCTTAATTGCTTTATCCATTTTGGGAATATCTTGTTTTTCTTCTTTAATTTGATCAAATAAATTTTTTTCCATTATTTATCATCCTTTTCTGAAGATTCTTTGTCATTCTTATCTTCTTTTTTATTCTTCTTAATATTTTCTTCTATTTGTTTTTTAGTCTTATTTTCTATTTTTTTCAATTTATCAGAATCAACATAATTCTTATAAAGATAAATATATCTACCAAACAAAACAATAAAACACATATCAAGAAGTGTAGTAACTACTCCATTAAAATCAACTGAATAGATTAAGTTAACTAATAGTAATACAAGACTAACTATACATATAATATAGAAATACCAATCATTTTTTATCTCATCAAATGGAAGTTTTTCTAAATTCAAATCTTTCCAAAGTCTTGTATCTGGTAAAAAAGTATAACACATATAACCAAGGATTAAAAAGTTAAGAACAAAAGATAAAATTGATGGTACTGTAAATGATTGAAAAATAGTAAATATGGAAGCAACAGTATTTAAAACATAAAGTATTATATAGAATACTGTTATTATATTAAAATTACGTCTTCCTATTTTTGTTTTTAAAAGTGCAAAATACATAATAGCAGCTATATAAGTAAAGTTATGATTAAATAAATTTCTAAGCATTAAAAAGCCTGTTACATCACTATTTACTGCCATTGCTTGTGACAATAGTACTATTGAAGCCGATAATAATATTATAACGGTAGTTAAAATATCTGGATTATCAAACCATCTAGTTTTTGTTTTTTCATTCATAAAAACGCCTCCTATACTTAAATTATAACACCATGAATCTTTTGTGTATATGAAAAATATGTAATATCTATGTAATAAAATGTACAATTTTAAAGAAAAAAAGTGTCTACTATAATTCATAATAATTGTATAAATGAATTAATTTTGTTACAATTTAGAAAGAATATGGTATAATATTACAACACAAAGGGAGATGGTATTATGATTCCAACAGTTGCACTCATTGGAAGACCTAATGTTGGTAAGAGTACTCTATTTAATAAGATAGCAGGTAAAAAAATATCTATTATTGAAGACACCCCTGGTATAACAAGAGATAGAATATATGAACAAGTAACTTATGAAAAATATAAATTTAATCTTATTGATACTGGCGGTATAGATGTATCTAAAGAAATATTTAATAATGAAATAAAAGTACAAGCTGAAATAGCAATTGAAGAAGCTGATGTTATAGTATTTGTTACAGATGGAAAAGAAGGATTAACTCAAAATGATTTTGTTGTAAGAGATCTACTTAGAAAGTCTAAAAAAAGAGTTATTGTTGCTATTAATAAAGTTGATGTTAAAGAAGCTAAAGATAATATTTATGATTTCTATGAACTTGGATTTGATACTTATGTACCAATAAGTGCTATTCATAATACTGGATACCATGATTTACTTGAAACTATATGTATGGATTTTAATACACATGAAGAGGAAATTGTCGATGATAGATTAAAATTCTGCATGATAGGAAGACCTAATGTTGGTAAAAGTAGTCTAATGAATGCACTACTAAATGAAGAAAGAGTTGTTGTTAGTAATATTGCAGGAACTACTCGTGATTCAATAGATTCAGTAGTTAAATATAATAAAGAAGAATATGTTGTAATTGATACAGCTGGTATGAGAAAAAAAGGAAAAATATTTGAATCGGTAGAAAAATATAGTTTAGTACGTTCTATGAGAGCTATAGATAGAAGTGATATATGTTTAGTTGTTATAAATGCCGAAGAAGGGATAAAAGAACATGATAAACATATAGCTGGCTACGCTATTGAAAAAGGTAAAGGTTTAATATTTGTAGTTAACAAGTGGGATACTGTTAAGGATACATCTATTACTGATTATAAAAAATTAATGAGAGCTGAATTTCAATTTGCTCCATATGCACCAATAGTATTCTTATCTGCACTAACTAAAAAAAGAATTAACACTCTAATGCCTGAAGTAGTAAAGGTTGGAGAAAACATTAAGAAAGAAATAAAAACAAATCTTTTAAATAATGTAATAAGTGATGCATATCAACTTAATATTCCACCTAGTTATAAAGGCAAAAGATTAAAAATATATTTTGTTAATCAAACTGGAATTAAACCTCCTAAATTTACTTTTAGAGTAAATGATAAAGGTTTAGTACATTTCTCATATGAGAGATATTTAGAAAATAAAATAAGAGAAAGTTTTGATTTAGAAGGAACACCAATAACACTACAATTCAAAAATAGAAGGGATGATGATTAATATGTTTTTTAGTTTTGGTAAATCAAAAGAACAAGCAGAAAAAGAACTAGAAGGATTAAAAAAAGCTTATGAAATTCTAAATGAAAGATATCAAAAAAAATCCATTACTCTTGATCAATTTAGAATTCAATGTGATTCACTTAATCAAAAAATAGAAAAATTAGAAAAAATAATTGAAAAGAAATCAAGATAAGTTAATTAAATCTCCTAAAGTCATATAATACTTTAGGAGGTTTTTATGTTTGGAGATAATTTCTTTAAAAAGGTAGAAAATAAAACTAATGTAGATAAAGATACTATTTTATCACTAGCTAAAAAAATACAAGATGGAAATATGAAAGATGAAAAAACACTAAAAGAAGTAATAAATGAACTAAGTAATTTAACAGGTAAACCAGTAACAAAAGAACAAGAAGAAAAAATCATTAACACAATAGTTAATGATAATATTCCAAAAGGAATTGATAAAATGTTTTAAAAAAAATAAGTAGAAATACTTATTTTTTGTTATCCTTATATCTAAATAAATAACTAGGTCTATGTCCCTCACCTTTTTTTACAATATCAGTTTTTTCAGTCTTCTTAGCAATTATTCTTCTAAAAGCTGGATCAAGTAGTTTCCTATTTAATATTATTTCATAAACTTGTTGAAGTTCACCAAGAGTAAATAATTCTGGCATCATATTAAATACTATATCAGTATACTCTATTTTATTTTTTAATCTTTCCATACCTGAAAGAATAACTTTAGGATGATCAAAAGCTATTTTATTATTTTTTACAACCTTAAAATCATATCTATCAGTAGTCTTTTCTCTTAACTCTTTCTTAATTGTAAAACTAATAGTTTCATTACCATTATCTAAAACTATATCTACTAGATTACCCGTTTCTTCACATAAGACTATATCAAACCAAGAAGCTTTAGGGTTAAGTTTAGTATCAAATCTATTTTTATCAATTAAAGCCATATATGAAGTAGATATTATTCTCATTCTTGGATCACGATTAACATCACCAAAAGTATATAACTGTTCTAAGTAAATATTATCCAAATTAGTTTCTCTTTTAAGAATTCTTTTTGGAGCATCATCAAGATTTTCATTTATATTAACAAATCCTCCTGGAAGACACCACATATCTTTAAAAGGGTATTCATCTCTCTTAACCATAAGAATACTCATCTTTTTCTTATCTGTCTTACGATAATTAGATTCTTCTTCACTAGAAACACTAAATATTAAAATATCAGTAGTTAAAGATAATAGTTCAAAGTCATTTTTATTATAATCTTTTAAAAATTCTTCTTCAGAAGCATATTCTTTTTTCATATAATCACCACTTAAATTATATCTTAATTTTCATTTGATAGCAATTTTTCATTAATTTTTTGAGGAAAGTTATAATGACTAAAACGTAATAATTTTATTTTTTTATTAGCTATCTCAGTAGTAATATTCTCTACATCTTGATATATATTATTTTCTCCATCAATAGTTACCATCAAATTCTTATTATCAGGATTAATAATTATTTTTTGATGATCTGGAATAATAACTGAATTAGGTAATGTTCTATAACTCTTAGAATTAATTGGTCCAAGCGGAGTGATTTGTAATGTACTAAAATTTGGAAAAACTATACTTCCACCATAACTTAAATTATGAGCAGTTGAACCACTAGAAGTTGTAATTAGTATTCCATCACCAACAAAGTTTTCAAGTAAGTCTTCATCCTTATTAATACTAATACCTGCTCTTAACAATCTAAAATTTTCATCTCTAATAACAATCTCATTTAAAGAACAAAATCTAGAATTACCTTCTTTATGTTTAACTTCAGTTTCTTGAATACCAATCACATCTACAGCAAATTTCCCATTCTTAATTTCTTCTATAAATTTACTTATTTCATCTACTTTTACTTCTTGCATAAAACCAAGTGTTCCAGCATTAATTCCAACATAATATGGTTTATTACTAAAATTATTAGTTTTAACCATTCTAAGAAAAGCACCATCTCCACCAACTGCAATTGCTAAATCAAAATTCTTTTTAGTAATATTAAATCCATTTTGATTAAGTTTTTCCTTAACAACTTTTCCTACTTCAAATGATTTTTTATTATCATTCACAAATAGTTTAATATTCTTTATCATATTACCACCCCACTTTTATATCAAATAATTATTTTATCAAAATCATTGTATAAATCTTTCTATCAATTTTTTCTGACATTGTATCATTAATATTTAGTTCTTTTAAAAGCTTCCTTTGAATAAATGGTATAGAGTCTCTATATTTATTAATGTCACCTCGAGAACCAACAGATAAATACCACATCTTATCAATAAACCATTTTAAATCTACATTATCTTGTATAGAATCACCAATTATATTATATAAATACATTTCACATTGATAATTAATACTATCTATAGTAACACCCCTCAAAGAAAGAACATCAAAAATAGTATAAAATATTTTATAAAATTCTTGTTTTGAAATAACAAAATTACTATTAAGCATTTCAACACTTTTAATATACTTTTTATATAATTCATCAACATAAGTAGAAAAATCTCTTTCTTTACCATCCTTTTTTTTATCTAAATATTTCAAAACTCTATAACTTGTATTATTCATAAAATCCTCCAAAAACTATTTCTTTAATTTAACTTTATCACTTTGATTTTCTTTTTCATACAAAATATTTAATAATTCTTCTTCTATTAATGAAATAACAACTACTTTATTTTCTTTTCTACTCTTTTCTTTTACTTCTATACTGTAATCATAATACTTATTATTATCTCTATCATATATGGAAATAAAAACAACATTATCTTTTCCAAAAGGATTGTTTTTATCCACTCTATTTAATTTACCAGTAATACCTACTCCATAATTAGAATTTGCAAACTCTGAAATATTTTTACTCATTTCACGAGCAACTTCTGGGCTATAAACAGAATACTTATCTATTACATCACTATCTACACCCATTTTAATTTTATATTCATTAGAATATGTTACAGCACTAAATCTTAATACTTCACTTGCTCCTTCAATACTTGTAATAGCATCAGCTACTCCTCCACCAGTACATGATTCCATTGTACTAATTGTTTTTCCTAATTCAGTTAATCTTTCAATTACTTTTTTCATTTTGTTTTCTCCTTACTGTTAAAATATCTCTCTTTAAATAATTCTATCATATAATCTCTCATATATGATTTTACTTTTTCTTTTAATTCATCTGAAACTCCATAACAAGCCTAAAATAAAGCTCCTACAATAGAGGTAATAGTATAATAATAGCTCACTATTTAAATAAAACTTTATCACTAAAGCCTTCAGTAACTTTATTATCAGTTGTATAAACTAAAGAAGAAGTTTCACAAGGTTTACATTCTTTAACCATTCTTGCATAATATTCTACTAATTTTTTATTATATGTCAAATAAACCCCATCAACACATTCACAAAAGTATTTATTATAAAAATGATGACCATTAAAGAAATTACTATCTAAATGATTAAATATATCATTAAAGTTAATAAAATGATCTATAGAATATTGATTACATTTCATTAAAGACACAAAACCATTCTTATAAACCCCTAAATCTCCAACATAATTAAGCATTTTTTTAATTTCTTCTAAACTATCTATATATCCTTTCATTACCATAGTATTAATATTAATAATTTTTTTATCTTCTAAAAAATCTTGTAAATATAAAATTTCAGAAGTACTTGCAATATCATTAGTTTTAAATATTTCTCTATTAACACTATCATCATAATGATGTCTAGAAATATGTATACTCTCAAGATTATTAACATTATCAAACTGTAAAAACATTTTTAAATTATAACCACTAGTAGAAATAGCCACTTCAATTCCAGGACAAACTTTCCATATTAAAGAAAGTAAATCATATAACTTAGATGGATTAGTCATAGGTTCTCCACCTGTAATACTAATTCCATGAAGTATATTATTATCCTTTAAATAACTAATAACATATTCCAGTTTTTTTAAATCAAGCTCTCCAAAATCCCTAGATTCTCTATTAGCACAAAAACTACAATTTGCTTTACAAGAATCAGTTAATTTTATATAAAGTCTAAGAGATGGTTTTGAACTAACTATATCATTTGGATTTGAAGAACAAAGATGATCTCTTACTATAACATCATTACCAAATATATTAATTATTTTCATATTAACAACTTCTGCTAGTTCCACCACAAGATGAACTATAACTACTTCCAGAGCCACATCCTGAAGAGGAAGAACCACTTCCTCCACAAGATGAACTAGTATAACTCGTATATGTAGAATAGTGACCATAATGTTTATAATCATCTTCAATTACTCTTCTTTTTACTTTTTGTTTATCAGCGTTTTTAATTAAACTCCTAATATCAACAGGACCTAGTTCATTAAGTTTAATAATTTCATCAAGATAAGAAGATACCTTTAATATTTTCTCTATATCATCATCGCTAAGCATTCTAGTTTGCTTTAAATATTCACAAAATTTTACTATAGATTGTCTAGCTTCACTAATATTATCCCTATCTGCATTATCAATAATTCTTGAAATAAATTCAATTATGTCATCTTCTCTAAACATAATATCACCTCTAAAATAACCTCATTATTGCTTCTTTAGATTTTTTATATCTTTCATCATAATCACCACTAATAGATACGTATTTAATATTATTTTTATCAAGTAATTGTTTTAAAGTATTATTATTTTCTTTCCTTATACTTTGTTCTCCATAAGTACGAGTACCATCCTGAACCCATTCTACATCTGGCTCTAAAAATAGATACAAATCATAATTATTAAGATTTGAAATACCAGTTGCTACATCATTAAAAGATTTATTTAATGAATCTTTATCATTAAATCCTAAATTATAATAGTACAGAGTAATAAGTGAATCAGTATCTATTAATAATACTTTATTAGCACTCTTCATAGCGTCATTTTCTAATTGTTTATGTTTAAATAGTATTTCAAAATAATGATACTTTTGCATGTTATCTATTCCACCAGCTTCATCACATATATATCTACCGGCTTCTTCTACATGAGTTGTATTAAAGTACTTTGCTAAATTTCTAACAAGAGTTGTTTTACCACAACTTTCAGTTCCTACTACGCATACTTTCTTTGTATAATACAAGCGGACTACATTAGGTAAATAGTCAAAATATTTATAAGGATTGCCCCTAATCATGGTTGAAGATATATTAATCTCTTTTCTATCAAAATAAACTATTTCACTATTTGGATAAAGTCTTTCAAAAATATTTTTTTCTTTATAGTCATCCCCACAAAACACTACATCTATCTTATCTTTAATAAAATTAACTATATCATCTCTTTCTTGTTCCCAAGGTGTTTTATCTTTAGAAGTAGAATCATCAAATATTTCAAATACACATACATTATCCATATCACTTGTAATATTTTTAAGCCATTTAAAACGCTCTCTATGATCTATCTCATTTTTATTTTTAGTTACACTAAGTACAACATATAGTTTTTGACATACATTACTTGCTTTAATAATATTATTAACATGCCCTAAGTGAAGTGGATTAAAATTACCACCATACATCCCTATCTTGTACTTCATATAATCACCTTATTTCTTTTTATTAATTATTTCTTTTTCCCAGTGTGCACACATGATAATTGCATTTCCTAAATAAATTATCCACATAAGAAGTGTTGCCATATTTTCACTTCCACCTAAGAAATTATTAAGCCACATATATACACTAAATACATCAACTGCAATCCATATCCACCATTGTTCAGAATACATCTTTACAGATATTATCATAGCTATTACTGAAGATACTGTTGTAAAACTATCTATAAATGGCATTGCATCACCTAACTTTTTAAGTATTAAACCATATATAAAAGTTCCTAGAATTAATACTAAAAGCCAAATTATTCTATTTCTATTTTTCATATGTATTTTATTAACTTCATGAGTTGCACTATTCATATTCTTATACCAGATGTAAAAACCTACAAATTGCATTGGTACATAATATATAATATTAAGCATTGTCTCACCATAAAGCTTAGCTTTAAATGCAATTATGGCATATAAAATTGCATTAACAAGTCCAAATAAGTAAGCAGATAGTTTACCTTTTCCGGTACATACAACACAAGCTACTCCAGTTGTTGCACTTATAATTCCCATTACAGAGTCTTTCCAATAAATACTAAGTCCAGTAATAACAATACAAGCAGTTAATAACCACAAAACTTCTCGCTTCTTCCATCCTTCAAATTCATTTTTAACTATATTCTTAATCATATTAAACTCCTTTCTATATATATAAATTGTTATTTTTAATATATTTTAAGACCTTTTTATCAACTTTATTAGTAGTTTTAAACTCCTTTAACTCACTTCTAACCTCAGTAGAAGATATAGGTTTTCTAAATATATCTAAAAACATAACATCACTAACTATTTCTTTATCTATATTATTTAAACTAATATTATCTCTACCAATAACTATTAATTTAAATCTTTTTAAAATTTCTTTATAATTTTTCCAAGTATTAAATTCTAAAAGATTATCAATACCGCAAATAAAGTAAATTTGTGAATTTTTATACTTCTCATCAAAGTAATTTAATACATCATAAGTATATTGGAAAGTGCAATCTTGAGCTAAATCAGATACTTCTATATTTTTTTTATTATTACGCATAATTTTAAGCATGTTATATCTGTCTTTAAAACTAATTAAATCTTTTTTTGCATAATAATCTCCTGTTGGAACATAAATAACCTTATCAAGAATATTATTTTTAATTAAATATAAAGCCATTTCTTTATGCTTTTTATGAGGAGGATTAAAGCACCCTCCAAATATACCTATTCTCATATAATTCACCTACCTACGATATGTCGGAATATTAAATTTGTGTAAATTAGAATTATGTAGTTTTTTAATTTTTTCACGAGTTTCTACTTCTACATTTTCTTCATTATCGATATAATCAGCTATATCTTTATAAGTAACACCTAACTTATCCTCATCAGTTTGACCTGATAATCCATCACTAGGAGCCTTGTATAATACTTTTTCAGGAACTTTAAGTACTTCGCCAATCATAATTACTTCATCAACTGTAAAATCAGCTATCGGTGAAATATCATGTACTGAATCTCCACCTTTTGTAAAGTATCCAACGTAAAGTTCACATTTATTTGACGTTCCAGCAACTAAATATGGTTTCTTATTTACAGCTGTGTAAAGAGCCGCTAAATAATATAATGTAGCCATTCTAATTCTTGGTTTCAAATTAATATCACTATTTTTTAATTCTGAATCTGTAAAGTTACCCAACTTAAACACTTCTTTTTTAAATGCGTCAAATGTATTTGTAATGTCCATATTGACAAGTTTAAATCCATAAAAATCACTTATCAATTTAGCATCTTCTCTATCTTCTTCTTTAGAATGGCATGGCATTGTAACACCAATAACGTTTTCTTTACCTAAAGCCTCTGTAAAAAGTCCAGCAACTACTCCTGAATCCTTTCCTCCAGAAATACCTATAATTGCTCCTCCAAGATTATTTTTCTCGTAATAATCTCTAATATAATTAATTACATTTTTAGTTTCTTTTTCAGCATCAAAACTCATATTAACATCTCCTTATTTTTTTAATTCTTTTAATCTTTTTTCAAGCCTCTTAATCTCTTCTTCTTTTTCTTTTCTTTTTCTTTCTTCATATACTTCATCTGGTTCTCTGACGCTTTTTTCAAAGAGACCACACCTCTTACAAGTTCGAGTCCACTCACAATGATTTACATCAATATATCCAGCTGGTCCAGCATCCCAAACAAGTTCTTGTGTTGTCCAAGTACTCTTTTTCCAATCAGTATATTTATGCCCTTTTTCTTTACATGTTTCTTCTTTTTTCATTTGAATATCTTCTTCTTCACAGCTTTTTAGTGTTTGTAAAAGTTCTTTAACTAATTCATATTGTGACTTTTTTGAAAGTAAAACTATTCTTTGTGGAATGCTTTTATACTCTTTAAATTCATTATCCTCTTCTACCATTTTTTGAAAAGTATTAAAAAATTCTTCTAGTATTTCAGACAATTCCTCATCTTTCTCATCATCTAATGCTTTTCTATTAAAAGATAATTCTTCTTTAATAGCTTTTGCAACTTTCAATTGATTTGTTGGACTAAGTGTTTCTAACCCCTCTATCCATCTTTCTAATTTCATATAAATCACCTATTTCTTTATATATGTTTTTGCTTTTTCTAAAGCTAATAAACTATTACAACCTTTTATATAACCTAGATTTACAAGTTCTAAAAGCTCATCATATGTAAAAGTCATATAACTTACTATTTCACTCTCATCTAAATCTTGATCATACATTTTTCTACAATTAAGTCCAAGATATATTCTATTAAATGCACTACTACATCCTTCATCTTGATAAAAGGAGGCAAGTTCTATTATTTCTTCTGGAACATACCCAGTTTCTTCTCTTAATTCACGAAGAGCAGCAGCACTACTTTCTTCACCTTTTTCAACATATCCTGCAGGAAATCCAACTCCTACACCAAGTTCAGTAAATACACGAGGTTCGATGATTGTAAGAATTTCTCCGTTTTTAAGTACCGGCATAACAATAACTGCACTTCCATTATTCGTACCTTTTATAAGTTGTTCTCTTCTAATAGTTCTTCCATTAGATAAAGTAAAATCATATACTGCACTTTGAAGAAATTTTTTTGATGAATCCACTTCAACCTGTTTTTTTCTAATAGTCTTAAGCTCTTCTAAGTATCCTTTTAACTCTTCTAATTTTTCTTTTCTCATATTATTTATTTCCTTCTAAAACTAATTTTCTTGTTTTATTAATTAAATCATTTTTCATTCCCACATATTCTTCTGTTCCATCTACATAATATTCATGAGGCATTTTAGTTCTTTTAACTTCTTCATAAATTGTAGCCATTTGATCTTTACAATACTTTCCTTTTTCTTCAATAGTAGGATCATCATAAACTAATTTTCCATTTTTAAATATTGGTCTTTGAAGTTCTACTAAGTTAAAGTTGTTAATTACTTTATTTTTCATATTATCAGCTGGATTAATAATTAATAAATTATCTTTCTTAACAGGTTTACCTACTTCTGTCATAACATCACAAATAGCAAATCCAGTATCTTTGTCATAAGCTCTATATAATTTTTTAAATCCAGGATTAACAATTTTTATTGTGTCATTACTTACTTTTATTTTAGGAACAAATTTACCATCTTCTTCTAGTGCAACTTCTTTATAAACACAACCCATTCTACCTTCTGGTTTAGAAATATTATCTCCAACACCTAAACTATCAAACTTAGCTCCCTGTTGAACTAAAGATTCAATTGTTTCAGCAGTAAGGCCATTACTTAAACAAATCTTAGCTTGTGGAAAACCTGCTTCATCAAGCATTTTTCTTGCTTGTTTAGATAAGTAAGCTAAATCACCAGAATCAATTCTAATACCAATATGATCAGTTGGAATACCATTTTCTTCCATATATTTAAAAGTCTTAATAGCATTAGGTATACCACTCTTTAAAGTGTCATATGTATCAACAAGAAGAGTTGCATTATCAGGATAAACTTTAGCAAACTCTATAAATGCATCTAACTCAGTATCAAAAGATTCAATAAAACTATGAGCCATTGTTCCAAGAGCTTTTCTATTTAACATATTAGCTGCATGAACATTACTTGTTCCAGCACAACCTGCCATTATTCCATATATAGATGCATCTATTGCAGCATCTACACCATCAGCACGTCGTGCTCCAAATTCCATAACTCCAACACCTTCAGGTACAGCTTCAATAATTCTTCTAGCACCAGTAGCATGTTCCATAGCTCCATTAATTAAACAAAGTAAAGCTGTTTCAATAACCTGAGCTTCAAAAAGTGGAGCTTTAACAGTAATAAGTGGTTCATTAGGAAAAACAGGAGTACCATCTGGAATTGCATATATATCACCAGTAAATTTAAAATCTTTTAAATAATTTATAAATTCATCACTATATCCAGCTCTCTTAAAATAATCAATTTCTCTTTCCCCAAATTTAAGATTTTCTATAAACTCAATAATCTTATCTACTCCAGCCATAACAGCATATCCACCACCATTTGGTACTTTTCTAAAGAAAACATCAAATACAGCATCTTGATTATCTTTACCTACTTTTAAATAAGCATTACCCATTTTAAATTCATAATCATCAGTCATTAAAGTATAATTTTCATTTAATCTTTTATATCCATTATAAATTTTCATATTACTTACCTTCTCTCTTATATTCTTTAACAAGTTTAATACCAGCCTGATTCATAAAATCAAATGCTTTTTTATTCCATTCTTCCCTATTATGATATGGAGCATCATATGTTTCAACACCATCTTGTGAAACAATAATTTCAATATCTCTATCCATTTGATCAAAATAGTTTTGAAGTGGAATAAATAAATTGGTATCACAAATATCTGTACAACAACCAACACCATATACTCTTTCAAGATTTTTCATTTTATCAATATCCGGAATAAATCCTGGAGCAAACATAGCACTAGTAGAATTTTTAGGATAAACATAACCAAACTTTTCATAAGGTATAAGTTCATCAACTAAATCAGCTTCTTTTGTACCAACAACGCAATGTTTTGGATATCTCAAAAACTCTCTAGCATCTTCTTCATGATTATCTTTAATAAAAGCTACTGCCTTTCCATCTTCACTTAAAAATTCATTAACCATTTTCTCAATAGTTGGTATTATATGAGCTATATAAGGATCAGCCATAGCTCCTTCTCTAACGAAACCATTAACCATATCTACTACTATTAATAACTCTCTTATTTTTTCTAATTTTTCTTTTTTCATAATATCTCCTTCTTTCTTATTATCAATTTGTTAATAACATTTTCTAAAAAATATTCTTTTTAACTTTTTGTTAATAACATTAATTTAAATAATAGCAGATTTTTTCATCTGTTATTAACATTATATTAATAACATTATAATTTGTCAACCCTTTTTTGAAAAAAATAAAAAAGAGTAAATTTAATACTCTTAATTATTTACTTAAACCATCTGCACTATCACTAATTTTAATATATCCATCGGAATAAGTGCCAGAATCAATTGGTCTTATAAAATTATCATCTAAAAAATATACATATTCGTAAGTATTAAGACCAGTCACAGCTACTGCATCACAAACATCAGTACCTCCAAAACACCCTAAATAGTATTCACAATATTGAATTTCATCTTTGAAATATCCGTTATATGTATAACAAGTATTATCAGAGTTAAATACAAAAACCTCTTTGTTTATATTTCTATATACTCCTTCAAAAGAACCATCTTTTCGAATAACAAATGGGTAATCAGGTTTTTTCCAGTGATTACTCCTTCCATCAATAAGTGTTCTAAAAGTTTTATTATCACTTTCAAATCCACCAGCATCATCTGCACGCCTATCTATATCAACTATTAAATAAGTGTAATCAGGATTATAAGCAACAATTTTCATTACTTCACCATTATAAGAAATAGTTCTATTTTTTTTATCATATTTATACTTTATTTTATAATCATCGGAGTCAGAATAATAATAAAGATAACCATCTCTCTTGAAAATCATATATGCTTCCGCTGGCTGAAAATCATCAAACTTTACATCAATAAATTCTGGTACAGGTCTGAAATAATATACTACTCCACCAGTTATAAAAAGTAAAACTAAAACTAAAATTAAAATAATTATAATTTTCTTACGCTTCATATAATCATCACCTATAATCATTGTACCAAATTTCTTACGAAAGGTCATTAGGTTATATCAAAAAACTTGAAAAAGAAAAAGTGTTAGATTATTATAGTTTCCGACCAAAGAGACAATTAAATCTAACACATCCTATATTATACATAAATTTGAATAAATTGAAAGATTTAATTTCTCTCTTTGGTATTATGAAGGGAGATTTTTTATGAAAAACACAAAAACTAACCAAAATAAATGGTTAAACAAAATTGAAGATACTTTAAAGATTGGAGGTAGAAGCAAAAGAACATTCGACAATTACAAGTCTCATATTAAAAGATTTTTTGAATATTATGATGAAAGTACTGATATTACAAAGTTCAATGAAGATGATATTTTGAATTATTTAAAGAGTAATTATCTAGATTTAAATAGATGCGAGAATACTTTGAATATGGCTGAGTGCTCTATTTGTTTTCTATTTTCTGTTTGTTTTGATAAAAACTTAAACAAAAGAAAACTACCAAGTTGTAAAATCAGAAAACGTATGCCATCAATCATCTCAAAAAAGGATTTTCTTATAATTTTAAATAACGAAAAAAATATTAAATACAAATGCTGGTTATTACTTGCTTTCTGTTCTGGTCTTAGAGTTAGTGAAATTGCTTCATTGAAAATAGAAGACTTATCTTCTAAAAATCATACAATTCTAGTTAAAAATTCAAAAAGTAAAAAAGATAGATATACTATATTACCAGATATTACTATTAAATTTTTAGGATTATATTGTAAACAGACAAACATTAAATCTGGATATTTATTTCCAGGCTCTAAAAATGTTTTTATGAATGAAAAAACTATTATTAACCATTTTTCAGTTATAAAAGAAGAATATCATTTAAATGATAATATTTCTTTTCATTCTCTTAGGCATAGTTTCGCAACTTATTTTCTATCCAATGGTGGATCTTTACTTGTCCTTCAGTCTATGCTCGGACATACAAATTTAAATACAACTACCATTTATCTTCACTTGTCTCAAAACTTTAATGAATTAGAAGGTATCAAATATGTCTGAGTATACTATTCAAGATATATTTAGAACTTATGGTCCTAAATATATAGAAAATCACAAGTTATCTAAAGAACAATGGAAAGTTTACAATGCAATTATAAATTGTGGTACCAAAGAATTGGGCTTTCACACTTTTACTTGTGAAGAATGTGGTGAAGAATACTTTGGATATAATTCTTGTCGTAATAGACACTGTCCAATGTGTCAAAATTATGCTCGCGAAAAATGGATTCAAAAGGAATCTAGTTATTTACTTGACTCTAAATATTTTCACATTATCACTACTGTTCCTTTTGAATTAAATGAAATATTTCTATTAAATAAGAAAATTTGTTATAACATTTTATTTAAAGCTACTTCTGAAAGTATATTAGAACTTTCTAATGATCCTAAATGGTTAGGCGCTAAAGTTGGCATTACTTCTATTCTTCACACTTGGGGACAAACAATAGAATTCCATCCTCATATTCATTCTATTGTAACAGGTGGTGGATTAAAAAATAACCACTGGATATCTTGTGATAAAGACTATATTTTTAAAGTTCAAGTATTAGGTTCTTTATTTAGAGGAAAATTTCTATATTATTTAAAACATGAATTTAATAAATTAAATACTGACTTTAGAAATATAAAAGAATTTATTAAGTTCCTTAATCCACTTTATAATAAAACATGGATTACTTATATAGAGCCTCCTAAAGGTAAAGCAGAAAATGTCATTGAATACGTTGGAAGATATTCTTTTAGAGTAGCCATCTCTAATGAAAGAATTAAAAATGTTGAAAATGATGAAGTCACTTTTGAATATAAAGATTATAAAGATAATTCTAAAATCAAAGAAATGACTATTTCTGTTGAAGAATTTATCAGAAGATTTTTCCTTCATGTTTTACCTGATAATTTTAGTAAAATTAAACATTATGGTTTACTTTCTAATAGAAACAAGAAAAATAACATTAGATTTTGTAGATTACTAATTTCTAGAATTTTAACTAATGAATTTATTTCTACCACATCTAGAGGATTTCATGAATTCAAATGTGAGAAATGTGGATCTACCCAATTTACTTATTCATTTAAATATGGTATTCATCGACTGAATACAATTTAATTTATTTAATTATTTAAGGATTCCATACTATAGGGGTAAGGGGTTAGTATATTCAAAATTAGGTAAATAAATATATTTATTAATGATAGTTCTACAATTCTAATTAAAATATCATCAAAATTAAGAAAAGAGAAATAATACTTTCCCCTTACAACTTTATCTTCAGAAATTATGTACAATAATTTTATAACACATTTCTTGTTATCGAAATGTGCCATAAAATACTAAACATTATAACACATATAAGTTCTAATACTTATTTTTTTTACATATACTTTACTAAATAAAGGAGAGACTATATGGAAAAATTAGAAATTATAAAGAATATTGCTGAAAGATCTGGTGGAGATATTTATTTAGGTGTTGTTGGCGCTGTTAGAACAGGTAAAAGTACATTTATAAAAAAGGTTGTTGAAAACTTAATTGTCCCAAACATAGAAGATGAGTATGAGAAAAAAAGAGCTTTAGATGAAATACCACAATCCGCTCAAGGAAAAATGGTAATGACTACAGAGCCTAAATTTGTACCTAATAATGCAGCCAAAATTAAAATAGATGACTTTACATGCAAAGTAAGACTAATTGATTGTGTCGGTTACGTAATTAAAAACGCTAAAGGATTAGAGGACGAAAATGGTCCTAGAATGGTAAAAACCCCTTGGTATGATGAAGAGATACCATTTATAGAAGCCGCTGAAATTGGTACTGAGAAAGTAATTAAAGACCACTCTACTATTGGTATTGTAGTAACAACAGATGGATCTATTGGAGAATTTAATAGAGCTGACTATTTGGAAGCTGAAGAAAGAGTTTTAAAAGAATTAAAAAGTATTAATAAACCTTTTATAGTTGTATTAAATACTACACATCCTACTCTTCCTGAAACAGAAAGACTTGCAGAAGGAATAAAGGAAGAATGGGATGTTCCAGTAATACCAATGAATGTAGACAACATGACAGAAATAGATATGTATAAAATACTAAGAGAAGCACTATATGAATTTCCAGTAATGGAAATAAAAGTAAATATGCCTGAATGGATAGCAATATTAGATTCAAAAAACACTCTAAAAAGAAAATATATAGAACAAATAAAAGAAAGTATAACTGAAGTAGATAAGTTAAGAGATGTTGAAAAAATAACTAATCATTTCTTAAATACAGAAGAAATAGAAAAGGCATACATATCTAATGTAGATCCAAAATCAGGTACTATTACAATAAACATAACAGCACCTAATAAACTTTATAATAAAACTTTATCTGAAATAATTAACATCGACGTAAAAAACAAGGCCGACCTATTAAAGTTATTTCAAGACTTCTCAATAGCTAAAAGAGAATATGATAATATTAAATATGCACTTAAAATGGTAAAACAAACTGGATATGGAGTAGCTGTACCATCACTAGAAGATATGAAACTTGAAAAACCCGAAATAATTAAACAGGGTCCAAGATATGGTGTTAAACTTAAGGCCATAGCTCCATCAATTCATATGATTAAAGTCGATGTAGAAAGTACATTTGAACCTATTATAGGAAGTGAAGTACAAAGTAAAGAACTAATAGATTATTTAATGAGAGATTATAAAAAAGAACCTTCATCAATATGGCAAAGTGAAATATTTGGAAGAAGCTTAGATAACATAGTTCAAGAAGGAATCCAATCAAAAATAAATCTTATGCCAGATAACATAAGATTTAAACTACAACAAACTCTATCTAAGATAGTTAACAAAGGTTCAAATAACATGATAGCTATTGTAATATAAGAGGAAAACCTCTTTTTTTATTTTATTTCTTCTTCTAAAACTAAATCACCAAATTCAATTAAAGAAAGATAATTATTTATATCAGATGTATTTACATAACAATAATCATTATATAAAAAATAATTCTTATCTTTAACAAATGAATAATCATTAATTCTTAAATAAAATTTTTTATTTAAGAGAACTACTATTTTTAAATCAAAATCATTACTACTATAAGTATCATTATCAAGCAATATTGTATATATAATAACACCTACTTCATTAGGATAAACTTTAACTCTATATAAACCTTTCAAATATATATGATAGTTCTTTTTTATATCATCAAAAACATCATTTATTTTATCAATTATTTCATCTTTATCTTCCCAATTTATATCATTAAAATAATTATTTTGTAGAAAAATTCTAAATCCATCATCTATAATTTCAACTTTCATACTATCACCTAAAGTATAATATGAAAAAAGACTTAAAGAGTTTCTATCATTAAGCCTTCTATTTTTTTTAGTACTTCTTCTCTACCAAGTTTATTAACACTTGAGAATACAATTATATCATCCCCAACAACTAAATCAAATGTATTCATAATTTGTTTTAAACATTTTTCTTTTTTACTTCCACCAACTTTATCTGCCTTAGTAGCAACTATAGTTACTGGAAGATTATAATATTTTAAAAAATTATACATTAATAAATCATCTTCTGTTGGTTTTATTCTAAAATCAACAAGTAAGAATACTCTTTTTAGTTGTTTTCTAGTTTCTAAGTATTCTTCTATCATTTTACCAAACTTACTTTGAGTTTTCTTATCAACATTAGCATATCCATATCCAGGAACATCTATTAAATAAAAAGTATCATTTATTTTATAAAAGTTAAGTGTTTGAGTTTTTCCTGGTCTAGATGATGTATGTGCAAGATTCTTTCTATTAAGAAGAGTATTTATAAAACTACTTTTTCCAACATTACTACGTCCAACAAGTAAAAACTCTGGATTATCTAAAATTGGATACTGACTTCTACGAGTTGCTAAAACTTCTAAGTCACAACTTTTAATTGTCATTTTCTTCCTCCAATCTATTTTCTTTTATGTATTGCTCACAAACTCTATCAAGTTCATTCATTATTATATGAGCTTCTTCAAATGTCTGTGTTCTAACACCACTAGCCATCTTATGTCCACCACCATTATGTGCTTCTGCAACTTTATTAATAGCAGGTCCACGAGATCTAATTGATATCCTAATTAGTCCACTCTTAACATCTTCTGTTATTGTAGCCCAAACTAGTATTTCATTTATAAAATTGAAATCATTTATCATATTTCCAGGTGCAGCACTATCAACTTTATACTTATTAATAATATCATCAGTAATATCTATATAAGCAACACCATTATCAGTAAGAACTAAATTTTCAGAAATATATCCTTGAAATCTTACTTCGTTAAGAGGTCTTAAATACATCTTCTGATATAACTCTTTTATATCAAATTTATATTTATCTAAATAAATTGATACAAGATTAAATGTTCTAGGTCCACATGTATTAAATAAGAAACGATTTGAATCACTAATTAATCCATAATACATTGTCTCAGCAATTTCTTTATTACATTCAAGTTTAGTATTTAAAATTAAATCCATAATAATTTCACACGCACTACAAGCAGTATCTTGTATACACTCAAGTCCACCAAAAGATTCAATAAATGGATGATGGTCAATTTTAATAACAAAATCAAAATTGTCAGGAATAGCCCCATCTATTCTTTTCTTATCAGGAACATCTACTGTAATTAATAAAGTTTTATCTTTATCATACTCTTCTAATTTATCAAGTTTGCCAATATAAGAAAACTTACTACTCCCATTTCCTATAGCGTATACATTTTTTTCAGGAAAAGTAAGTTTTATTGAATCTCTAAGAGCAACTTGACTAGCCATAGCATCAGGATCAACTCCTATATGTCTAGCAATAACTATATTATTATATTTCTTTATGTACTTATAAATCTCTTTGTACATTTATATCACACCATTCTAATTAACTATTCTTTGCAAGAAATAAAGTGTCTCGTGCTATCATTAACTCCTCATTAGTAGGAACAACATAAACATCTATAGCAGAATCATCTGTACTTATTTTAGCAAATTCTCCAAAAGCTTTATTAGCATCTAAATCAATCTTAACTCCTAAGCAAGCTAAGTTTTCACAAATCTTTCTTCTTGTAGGTGCACTTTTTTCACCCATTCCAGCAGTAAAGCAAATTACATCTGCTCCACCAAGAAGAACATAATATTGAGCAATATAATTAGTAACAGCTCTACAATATTTATTAAATGCTAGCAAACATTGTTCATCACCATTATTCATTCCCTCAACTATATCTCTCATATCACTACTTTTTTCACTCATACCTAAAAGTCCTGATTGTTTATTTAATACATCAATGGCTTCTCCAATATTTAGTCCATCTTTTTCCATTACATAAGGAAGAATTGAAGGATCAATATCTCCAGTACGAGTTCCCATTATTATTCCAGCAAGTGGTGTAAATCCCATAGATGTATCAACACATTTTCCATCTTTAATAGCGCTAACACTTCCACCACTACCAATATGACATACAATAATTCTTAAATCATCTCTTCCAAGAACTCTACTAATTTCTTCACTAACATATCTATGTGAAGTACCATGAGCTCCATATTTTCTAACCTTATAGTCTCTATACCATCTCATTGGAGTTGGATATATATATTGTTCTTTATCCATTGTTTGATGGAATGTAGTATCAAATACACAAGCCATTGGTGTATTAGGAAGAACACTTCTAAATGCTTTTACAGCTGTTGCTTGAGCAAAATTGTGAAGTGGAGCGAAATCTCTAATTGAAATAATATCTTCAATTACTTGATCATCTACCAAAACACTCTTATCAAATTTTTCTCCTCCAGCAGTAATTCTATGACCTATACCATCTATTTCTTCTAAAGATTTAATAATTTCAAGTGAAATTAACTTATCCATTAAAATCTTAACAGCATCTTCATGGTTTTCCATATCGATAGATTGTTCAATTTTTTCTCCATTATACTTTATTTCATAACAACCATTATCGATACCAATTCTTTCAAATAATCCAGTAGCAATTACTTCTTCATTATCCATGTTGAATAAACTGAACTTAAGTGAACTACTTCCAGCATTAATTGACATAATTTTCATAATATAACCTCTTTCCTATAAACAATATATATTATAACAATTTTTTCTTAGTATTTCAACAAATGAGCTATAAAACATTTTTATATTCATCAAAAAAAGTTTAATAACCTTTATCCCTAAGATAAGTTATTAAACTTTCTTGTATCATTAACACATTGTTATAAACTTTTACTAAATTATCCGATTCATTATCTGATGATCCTTCAGTATATGAAACTAATTCATTACTATTAGGATTGCTTTCAAATTGTAAAACAATATCAAGTATTTTTTTAGTTTTATCAAGTTCTTCAAACAATTCACGTCTTTTACTATCAACATCTAAATCACAATATTTAGAAATTAGCACTTCATAATCCTTATTATCCATAACTATCACCTATTTCAAATCCTGTAATTTTGTCATTCTTTCATTTACCATATTTCTATAGTTTTCTTTTGCTTCTTCAAAACTAATATCTGATTCAACAACAACATCCTTTTTAAAAATATCTTCAAGTAATTTTTTCTTTGGATCAGCCTGTCCAAATTTAGTAAAATCAATCTCTTCATCTTCAATACTATCAAGTGTTTGATTAATCAAATCCTTATCATCATTTTCAACATAAGTACCGTTTTCTTTTTGTTTTTGAATCATCTTTTCTCTATAATTTGCTTGATAAATTTTCTGATTACAATAATTTCTGATACAAACATCAAGTCCAGCAGCAATACCTTCTTTATTTATTTCTAAAGCAAGATTACTTCCAACTTTAGCATAATTATCATCAGGAGCAACCTTTCCATCAATACTTTTAGAAAGAGCAACTAACTTAGATTTTCTTACCAATGAATCAGCAACTTCAACTTTAGCAATTAAAGCTCTAGTAACTTGCTTATTAATATCATCTATTAATTCAGCAAATTCATCCATAGTAAGTCTATTTAAATCATCAATAGTTACAGCATCTACTATTTGAGCAAAAAAACTTTCAAGTGGTTCAGTCTTAATTCCCCTACTTTTAAGTTCTTCTATTACAATATCAAAACCAGCAGATTTTACGGCATCCGCTTTTAGTTCTGATTCTCTTATCTGTTGCTTATAGCTAGTAATAACAATATCTTCCATAATAGCACCCTACTTTATTCTTTTTATATCTAGTATAATTATAATATTTTAAGCATGCAAAGTCAAAGAAATTCTTATCTAAAATTCAGCTTAATTATGTCCTTAGAATTAGTAACTGAATATGCCTCATTTGACGTCTTATCAATACCAATACTCGTAAAACTATAATCACTAGATAACTTTTTAAACTCTTTTCCTATATTTTTAATATCTATAATTGAAACAATATTATTATTTGTATAATAAATATCCCCAGAATTTGTTAATAAAAAATAAACAGCATCATCGCAATTAGACGTATAAGTAATACTACCAATACTTTTAATATCACTAATACTATCCAAAGAATAGTTTTCAAAAGTATCTTCATTAATTATATAGACTTTTCCACTATCCAATTTTAAAGTATAATTTACATTTTTACTTTTTGAATCACATCCTAAATTTGATATAGTTGGTTCATTAAAATTAGCAATTACAACATCAGAATTTTGAACAATTTCAATTCTTTGATCATCAGTTAAATTACTTGTAGTAGATTCTTTTATAGTATTTTTTTCAGTACTTTTTTCACAACCAACACATATTAAAATAGTAAAAATAAATAAAAGAAAAGTTTTATAAAAATTTTTCATATTATCACCCCTATTATTAATTATAGTTTAATTTACAAAAAAAAGATAGGCCTAAAAGCCTATCGAGTAAGTTATCTAATTATTATTTGTTAGTATAACTTCCACTAACTTGGTTTAATCCATTTTGTACTAATCTACGAGTAATTTCACCACCAACTGAACCATTAGCACGGCTAGTAGCGTCAGCTCCTAAGTTAACACCAAATTCATTAGCTATTTCGTATTTCATTTTATCAATAGCTTGTTTAGCACCAGGAACTTGCATCTTCATTGAAGAATAACCTCTTGTTGTCATATAGTTTTTCACCTCCTACACTAATATCATGGTTAGAAGGATAAAAAATAATACTAATTTTTTTTTGGTAAATTATAGCAATTCATTAATATCTTCTACATCGGTAATCTTAATAGTTTGAATATTTTTAACTGCTTCTTCTAACATAGGATAATAATCAAACTTTTCTTCCATCTTTATACATCTTTCTTTATCAGGATTAATTACTGGATGTTTTGGTACAAACACAGTACAACAATCTTCGTAAGGTAAAATACTAATATCATAAGTATCTATTTTTTTAGCTATATCAATTATTTCAAGTTTATCAAGACAAGCAACTGGTCTAATAACTGGAATATTGGTTACACTATTAATGGTGTTCATACTAACTAAAGTCTGACTAGCAACTTGACCAATACTTTCACCATTAATAATTACATATGAATTATATTTATTACATAACATATCCATTATTCTATACATCATTCTTCTCATTATTGTAATTACATAATCATGATTACATTTCTTATAAATTTCTTCTTGAATTTTAGTGAAATTTACAATATGTAAATTAATGTTATCAGTATAGTTAACCATTTTTTTAACTAAAGATATAACCTTTTCTCTTGCTTCTAAACTTGTATGAGGAATTGCTTCAAAATAAACGCAATCAACCTTTATACCACGTTTTAAAGCTAAATAACCAGCAACTGGAGAATCAATTCCACCACTTAACATTAATAAACCACGAGGTTGTGACCCAACAGGATATCCTCCTGCTCCTTTAAATGAATTTAAATAAATAAAACTTTCTTTTTGTCTTACTTCAACAGTAACAAGAATTTCAGGATTATGAACATCTACAGAAATATCATTAATATTTTTTAATATTGAAGATCCAAGTACTTTACAAAAAGTTGGACTATCATATTCAAAGCTTTTATCGCTTCTTTTTACTTCTACTTTGAAAGTTTTAAAATTAATATCACTTAAAATAGATAATACATTTTTAGTAATATCCTGAGTATTAGTATCTGCAATATATGCAATATGATACATTTGAATACCAAAAATATTTTTTAAAGTACTAGTAATTTCATTTAAATCTTTATCTTCAAAATAAATATACATTCTTCCTAAATCTTTTTTTATATTAACATTAAATTTATTTAATTTATGTTCAATATTTTGAGTTAAAGTTTTTACAAAAAAATTTCTATTTCCTTTCTTAGTAGAAAGTTCACCATATCTAACAAGTATTACTCTATTCATAATAACCTCCAAAACTGATAATAATTATATCAAAATACAAAAAGAAAAGAAAGTAATATTTACTTTCTTATTCAAGAACTACTCCACATCCAAATGACTTTTTCTTTTCTTTAACAGGAACTAATTTTTTATTATCATTTATATGTTTTTTTAAATCTAAATAAAGACTTCTATAATCATCCATTTTTTGTTCATAGTCTCCATAAAAATCCATATAACCTATATTATAAGCACTAACTAGTTGGTGTTGAATCGAAAGTTGAGTATGTTCTTTTGATGCATCTTCATATAATTTAGAAAATTTTCTATAGCTTGGGCAAGTAGATAAAACTTCATTAAATTGAGAGTCAAACGAAGAATCTCCTTCAAAAACACTGTTATAATCATTTAAAACTTCTTCTCTATCTAATAAAGATTTTGACAATAATTCTCTATATTTATCAACTTCTTGCTGATGAAATTTTTCTTTATTATGTTCATCTGCAAAAAGAAATCCAGAATAAAAATCTATTTCTCTTTTATAATCATCTATTCTTGCATCAATAAATCCAAGCATCACAGCGAAAAAATAAAATTTTTGAACATACTCATCTTGCCATAAAAAGCCTGGTGTAGTAGTATTTCCATATTTATCCATTTCTATTTTTGCTCTTGTTTTAATTGTATCTATTTCTTTTAAACAACTTTGAGCCTTTCCTATAATTTTCATCATATCATTCTCAGTATATTTTGTATCTCTATTAAACTTTTTTTGAAAAAGTAGTGAAGCATTTTGATATGATTTTTTATCCCAAGTATTCATAATATTACAATCTTTTATTAACATAATTACATCTCCTTGAAAAACTATTATATATTATAAATTTAAAAAGTCAAAAAAAATGATACATCTAGTATCATTTTTTAATTCTTATAAGTTTCCATTAAATTTTGATAAAAACCTCTATCAACCAAGTTAATAGTCTTTATTGATAAATCAAGAGATTTCTTGTAATTACCCTTAAAGAATAATTTTTCTGATTCTTTTAAACCATTATCAACATCAGAATAACTACCTCTAAATCTATTACCATATACTATAGCACCTTCTGCCATTTGAGCAGTTTTAATCATTAAATCAGTTGTATTATATAGCTTTAAAACTAAATCACGAGCTGTATCAACACGTATATTTAAAGTTTCAATTACTATTGGTTTTTTCTCAAGTTCTTTAATTACTTCTTTTATTGCTTCATTAGCTTCACTTAATTGAACAAAATATTCATCAGATATAATTGGTAGTTTATAACTTTTAATTCTCTTTTTACTATTTTGTAAAAATTCTTCTATTTCTATCAATTGCTCACGAGCTCTTTGTTCATCATCATACATAGTACCAAGTGAATTTAGAGTTGAGTCAAGTGAATCCGACATATTCTTAAGCCTTACTGTTAATTCTTCTATCTCTTTATGTAAAACAGAATATGGAGTTGAATGAGTATCAAGTTTAGCAAGTAACTTTTTATAATCATCTTGTATAACCACCAAAACTTTTTTGTTATCTTGAATAGATAAGTAATCTTCTTCTTTCATATCATAATTATTTTTAATATTATCAAGTTGATTAAATACTTCATTAACAATCTTTTCTGTTTTTCTTAATTTAACAGAGAAATCTTTTTCTGCTTCTTCATAAACTTTTCTACTAAGTCTTTCTTTTTCAAAATCTATAAATAGTGAATCAAAATAATCAAGAATAGTTTTAAGTTCAAACATACAATCTTCTAAGTTTAAAACTTTAATCTTATCAAGTATTTTATTTATATTGTTTGTAGATTCTTCCACATTATAGTCTATATTTAGATATTCAAGCGGATAACCTTCTTTTTCCATTTCAACTACAACATCTTTTACTTCTTTAATTCTTTTTGGAATTAGTTCTTTAGCCATAAGTATTAAATCCGGTGTTTCTTTTATAACTATTTCCATATGTTCTATCATTGCATCTAGTGCTTTAACAATATGTACTACTTCAGTATATTCATTATTTTCCATAGCACTTTCAAATCCCAAGAAGTTCTTTTCTATGTTTTCAAGTTGTAACCCAATTGCATCTTTAACGTCATCATATAAATTAGTATGATCTTGATATTCTGTATTTAATTTACGATATTTAGTTTTTAGTTTTGTAACTATACTTCTATACTTTTCATCACTTAATGTTATTTCTTTTATTTCAGAAAGAAGTTGTTCACTTGATTCTCTAACTTTATATATCTCAAGTTCTGTTTTAGCAATTCTATAATCACAATTTTCAAAGTCTTTCTTTTCTATAAAAGTGTCTATTTCAATAAGCATATCATCTATTTTAGGAATACGTTCATTTTTTAAAATATCGCTTCTTTCTTCCCATAACTTATATCTACTTTCTAAATCTTCATTTTTAATAATTGGTTCCACTTTAGAAAGTTCAAGCGTAATAGGAATACTTGAAACAAGATTTTTAGATAAATCTAATTGATCAAGCATCTTTTTATATCTTTTTAATTTCTTCTTCTTACAAGCAATAAGAGTAATAATTAAAAATAAAAGAAGAACAAATGAAATAATAATTATTATAATCATATTTTTGTTCACTCTTAACCACCTCTATTATATAAATATATTTTAACACATAAGAGGTATATATTTCTACTTTTTTTGAATAATATTTTTAAATAACAAAAAAAGTATTGATTAAATCAATACTAAAAAGATTATTTTTTAATTTTTTCTTTTGTATCTTTTCTCCACATAGTATAATCCATCTTATATTTTGGAAATATAGCTGATTTAAGTACAGGAAATCTATTAAATATATTTTTTACATTTTCGCTTAGACCACTATTTTCACTATATAAAGTATCAAGATTTATTGTGGAAATATCATTATCAATTACCTTTTGTAATGTATCTAATTGCTCTTTATCAGTAATATTATAATACTTACCTATAAAAGATGAATAGTTACTTATAAGAAGTAAAACATCATCAGATGCTAATTTTCCTGCACAAGTATTTTCATGCAATATAACAGATTCCACAATATAGAATGTAAGTAAGTTTTCTTCAAATGTGAAATCCTCATGCTCAATAGTATATTTCATCATATTATCTAAAACTATTTTAAAAATTTCTGTATTATGAGCAGTTCCTGCTATTTTATAATCTTCGGATAAATCCGATTTAGAAAGTTCTGTTCTACCACTAATAGTATCAAGTGAATAAAGAATTCTATTAATTCTTAATCTTTCTACTTCATCATCTGCAGAACAGTATTTATAAAATAAATCTAGATCAGAGTCCAAAATAGAATTATAGTAATCATCTATAGAAACAGATGGATTACAAAGTCCCAAAAGTATTATTGAACCTTCTTGATTTCTTTCAGTTGTATATGAGTATTTTGTTGTATCTTTAATATCAATATCAAAAGAACTATCTAATTTATATGTTTCAGATTCTGCAGAAGATTCTAATATAAAAGGAACAGCTTCACTTTTCTTTATAACTGAGATATTTTTATAATTTCTATGTTTACAAGAATATTGTCTCCTATGATTAAGCTCATGTCTTACAGTATGAACAAAGTATTCAGCAACAGGAATATCATTCTCTTTAGCTCCAACCTCTATTGCTGGAAAATTTAATATTAATAAATCTTCATCATCAACATAAACTCCTGAAGAATTAGCAACATATGCTCCTACTACAATTTTTAAATCTTGAAGACTACATATATCTTCATCTATATTATTGTTAGAAAATTGAACTAAAGATTCTATAAAACTATGAAGTATATTTCCATCTTTATCATAATCAAAGAAAGATACCAAATTTAAATCCAAATCATCACGTTTAGAAAGCTTAAAAGTACTTCCTTTTTCTTCCATAAATTTTTCAGTGTTTTTCCTAATTTGAGATACTACTGCATCAATATCACCATCAAATTTATAAGTACATTTTGAATCTTCTGTAAAAGATTTATATTCCTCTCTTACTTCTTCTAAAGTAGGATAATATTCTAAATTATCGTATTTTACAGGTAAAGATGAATTAAATTTAATATATTCATCATATTCTTTAGTTAGTTCTTCAATTTCACTTTCTGTACGAATTTTATATCCAAAATCATCATAGCGACTTTCTTCTTTATTATTTTTATTGCAACTAGCAAAAGAAAAAGACATAACAGCTGCAGTAAGTAAAGATAATGATTTTTTATATAAATTCAGCTTTTTCATTTAACCACCCCAAAACATGCGTTAATTATACCATATTTTGCTGTTTTTGTAAAGAAAAGACGTAAATTTTTAGACTAAAGTCCGTTTTTTAACGGATTTTTTTCTTTTTCAGAGTTATTGCCGTTTTTAGAATGTTAAACGGAAATAAACTTGATAAAAGTTATGACATTTAGTTATTTTGA
>ERZ842401.834-NODE-834-length-45637-cov-9.649555_pt1 | contig 45637 bp, 32 predicted proteins | sample MGYA00521270_ERZ842401 | MGnify/ENA primary metagenome ERZ842401 (study PRJEB31892, sample SAMEA3878208) | bioreactor metagenome | biome: Moose rumen | place: Sweden | collected 2011-10 | study: EMG produced TPA metagenomics assembly of the PRJEB12797 data set... | reverse complement strand
TCGGCATCATTGCCCAAGCCTCTATGATGGTCTATGGCTTTGCCTATCTGGTACCGACATCGAAGAAGGAGGGCTACCATAAATAGACCAATATGAGAGTTCACTTAGAGTGGACTCTCATATCACTGTTTACATTATCATGTCAGTAAAAGAAGAGAGAGTCCAAATGCCAAATGCGACAAATGGACTCTCCAATTACTAAATGATGAATACTTCGTCCTTATAAACAGGAACTTCTCTGTCATTGGTCAACTGAACGAGCCATTCATTGCCATAGTCATCTATGATAATGCCGTTACTATGACCTTTCTTCGGAAACAGGAGTTCGCAAAATACTCCTATCAAATCTACTTTTACCTTATGACCAAGAATAGCCTCTTACTTATTGGATTATGTTAAAAACACACTATTTTCAGCGAAAATATAAAGAAAAATACAACTTTCCGCTGGTTATAGAGACTTTTTTGCGATATTTTCAGCGGATTTTAATAAAACAACTGTCATCATTATTATCGGACGTGAAAAGGAACAACGTAATCTGCTGGAGCTTCTTGATAAAGAGGAATCGCAGTTTTGTGCCGATTATGGCAGACGGCGTGTGGGTAAGACGTATCTCATCAGAGAAACTTTCAACTACCAATTTTGTTTTCAGCATACAGGAATAGCAAAAGGAACGCTGCGCCAGCAACTGACGGCATCCCGAAACTCTCTGGTGGCGGCAGGCATGACGAAGTGCGCCATACCCAAAACATGGATTGAAGCCTTTGAACTGCTGAAGCAACTCATCAACAACGCTCCAGCTAGCAAGAAGATTCTTTTCATCGACGAGCTTCCGTGGATGGACACGCCTAAGGGGAACCTTATCGGTGCCCTGGAGAACTTCTGGAACGGATGGGCTACGGCACGACGGGAAAAGGACATCGTACTCTTAGTATGCGGTAGTGCTACCTCATAGATCAGCAAGAAGCTCTTGAAGGACAAGGGCGGACTTCGCGGAAGGCTGACCAACCGTATAAAACTCGTTCCCTTCATTCTCCGCGAGTGCGAACTCTTTGCCCAAAGCGCCAATCTTGCACTTGGCAGAAAAGACGTTCTGGAACTCTACATGATTCTTGGTGGCATACCCTATTACTGAAGTTTTCTGAAGAAAGGACAGAGCGTTGCGCAAAATGTAGACCAGCTGTTCTTCACGGAAACAGCCCAACTTCGTGATGAGTTCGAGGCACTATATGCCACCCTATTCAAACGCCCAGAGAATTACCTCAAGGTAATCGGATGTATGAGCGATGGCCGGAAGACTGGTATGACCAGGGAGGACATACTACGTGAAAGCAAGCTCTCTGACGGTGGCACTCTCTCCACCATATTGGAAGAGTTGGAAGAGTGTGGCTTCATCCGCCGCTTTGCTTCTACAGATACAGCCGACACTAATGCACTTTATCAGCTGATAGACAACTATACCCTCTTCTACTATCTCTGCATCAAGAAGAACGCCTTCAGCGACGAGCATTATTGGGCCAACACCTTCACATCCACATCCCATAATGCTTGGAAGGGTCACGCCTTTGAACGGGTATGCCTTCAGCACGTTCCGCAGATTAAGGCTGCACTAGGCATAGCCGGTGTTCAGACGAACGTTTGCTCGTGGTTTACTCGTGGAACAGAGGAAAGACGCAGAGCACAGATTGACCTCGTGATGCAACGTGCAGATGGATTTACAGACCTATGCGAGATGAAACATTCAGCTAATATATTCACCATCGAAAGGGATTATGCAACGAACCTTCAAAACAAGATTGAAGTATACCAGGAACGGTCAAAAGACAAACGTACGTTACACCTCGTCATGGTTACAACGAATGGTGTTGCCCACAACAACTACTATAACATGATACAGAGCGAAGTGACCATGGACGACCTGTTTACCAGATGAATCAAATAGGGAAAGTAGAGTTAGTGTACATTAAAGTTCTTTCTCCATCCTGTAGCAAGTGAAGGTCTCACCAACTATCTTTTGGGAGAAATCAGCCACATAGCCCATGGTTTCATAGAAAGGGATTTTGTTGTCACGGCTCTCTAACACAGCAGTCTTGAAGCCCAGCTCTTTGGCCCAGATCTCCGCTTCTTTTACGACCAGCGTACCAATACCCTGCCCACGATACTCTGGAAGTACAACGATACGCCCCAGCATGACTCTGACATTATCAATAGCGTATAGCCGACATGTTGCTATAGGCAGATAGTTGTCAACAATCACAATATACTTGGTGTCAGGTGTGTCATGCTCATCAAACTCCACACTAAGTGGAATATGATGTTTGCGAGCCATAGCCTGAATGCGCACATAATAGGCCCCCGCCTGTTCTGCTGTCTTTGCTGCTCTGATAATCTCCATATCATCTAAATATTGACTTGAACTTGTCTTTGCCTACAATGAATCTCAGGTGTGTACCTTCACCAAGAAGATAGACCAAGCTTGCAGTCACTAAAAGATTTTGTAGGCAACTCGGATCTGCAGGTTGGGCCAGGCTTTCAACCATGACAGAGTGCCACTGAGGTCAGAGTTCTTGCCCGATGACTTGATCTCCGTTTCGTTGTTCAGCACGAATTTTGGTGTGCCCCAGAACAGAAGGCCTCCATCAACGGCCAGGCTGACACGATGGGTCTTCGCAAGGTGCTGGCCAAAGCCTATGCCGAGATAGGGCTTCACTGCATTGGTCTTCATGCGCACGTCGATATTACCACGCTCATCTGCTGTGAAGACGTAGTCTCCGAATTTCAGTCCTATGGGAGGATAGTTAGTACGAAAAACGCGATTGTAGTCTTCCACCAACTGATTGGCATAGTAGAGATAGTCCAGGCCTCCTTCGTTGGTATTGCGGAAGTGAATGAAGTTCCGGCTGCCAACAAACAGACCAGCAGAGAAATAGAAAGGCTGGTTATTGAAGGGGTGCACCTCACCCAGCAAGAAGAAATTCCAGAAGTTGGGCTTCACAGCCAGTTCCACCTTATCTACCATCTGTGAACGCTTCACGGCCTCGGCTTCCACCATCTGCATCTCCGTGATTTCAGATGCCGTGTTGATGGCATCAAACTTGATGTCGCCAATATCCCATCCGGAGATACCTGTCCTCAGCGTCACTAACTTGTGAACAGACATGACCACATCGATACCAGCACCTGTCAGGCCAGAAGACAGGCCTACAGAGAGGTGGTTGAAGAGTCCGTCCTCAGCATGCAACTTGTCGATATTTTGGGCCTTAATCCCTGCTGCCACAATCATCATCATGAAGAGCATGATGAGTCTGTGAATATCGTGTGTCGTATCTTTTATCATAAGAATCTTATTTGAAGTATTGTTTGTTTGACTTGATGAGCAGATTGGTGAGCGACTGGCTCAATGGGTAGAAACCATAGAGGAAATCGCTGGTGTAGGGCGTACCGCCGTTGATGATACAATGTACGTAGTCGTGGCAGGCCATGTCCATAGGCATGATGCCCACGGTACCCTCGTATTTCTGCAGGTCTTCTATGACCATCGGGTGCAGGATGGAAGCATTGGTGATGTATCCGCGTGGCGACACCTCCGTATAGGCCGAAGTGTGGTTCACAATCCAGATATCATCATCAGAAGCGGTAGCCTCACGAGCGCTGTGCATCATGTCGATAACCGTCTTCTGCTTGTTCTTCATGCGTTGCTCAGTAGTGGTCTTATAGTAGTCCTGCGCATAGAGGGTAGCCTTCACTGCTGGGTCGTCCATGTTAAATATGGCACAGCTGCGTTGGGCCTCAGGATTGAGATTCTCGTCAATGTCAGGATCCTCATCAGGCCAGTCGCAATACACTATGGGGTAATGGAAGGCAGCATTCAGCGGGCGCAGGTCGAAGCGGCTCAGCCAGAGTATCTTGCCACGCATCTCACCCACCGTGAGGTCTGGGCGCCAATCCTCTACGAACAGTCCGTCGTACTTCTGCTTGCTAAGCACCTTGTTGAGCAGCACGGTCCAGTTGTTCTGGTTCTCCATACCATTGTCAGCCTGCAACTTGGCGATGAAAAACTCAGACGGATGGGCTTTCAAGTAGCGTTGCAGCTGGTCGATGGCCTCCTCGAAGGTCACATCTATCTCGCTGATGCCATGCGCCAAGCGTAGGATCTGCTTCTCTGCTGGGTCAGTGGCCAATGTGTCGATGCTCACCACAGGACGAATGTCGAAGAATCTCAGGCCGCAGGCCATCTGTTCCTCAAGGGTTGATACCTGACTGATGGCCGTCATGTCGAACACATACTTCAGCATGGGCTGGTAGAATCCCATGCCCGTCATGGTGTCATGGGTACCAGGGATACTCAACTTGCACACCTTGGTCTCATCCTTCACCATGCCCAGCCAGTCGGTGGTGGGTGTGGGCAGGTCGTAGGCTACGACGATGGTGTCCTAATAGCCCTCCGAGAAGAGGAATGGCGAGTCGAGGGAGGTCTCTTCATCATAGGCTTTCTCGAAGTCCTCATCCTCGCAACCGCTCAGTGCTGTCACGGCCACTAAGGCCATGAGGGCATACATTAGTTTTCTATTCATAAATGATCTTTTTTCACAATGTGTTGCAAAGGTACTCAAACTTGAAATTCTTATCAAGGGTTTATTCATTATTCTATTTCTGGCACCTCTATCTGCGAGCCATAGCGATGATACTCATTCGCGATGCTCTGCTCCTGAATGTAGAGCGACAGCTCGATGCGTCCATCCTTCACAGGGGCCGATTGCGCCACGTACTTGTTGTAGTTGGCTGCTGCCTCGAACAGCACATCAGGAATCTGTGCAGAGAAGGCACGTATGCGATCATAGTGGCGGATGCTCTCGCAGAAGGTAGCCAGATTCTCCTTCTTCACCGTGCCAGTGATCTGGGCAGCCAGTGGGTGGCGCTCATCCACAGAGACCGTGAGCGGTGTGCCCACCGTCTGGGCTGCCAGCTGCACCATCTGCACCTGCTCCAGCGTCTCGTCGCCAAAGAGGCGCAGCACCATGCCACCCTCCAATGGCAGATAGCGGAACACGTTCTGCTCGCCACGTATCTTAGGCTGAATGTTGCGTGCATGCTTGAACTCCTTCTCATACCAGGCTGCGTAGGAGGCCTTATAGTCAGTATCCGTGCCAGGCTTGTCTGTGATAGTCATGAACTGCGTGCAGTAATTAGGTCCGCCGGCCTTCAGTCCAGGACCAAAGGCAGAGAGTTTCATGCCTCCGAATGGCTGACGATTCACCACAGCACCCGTGATGCCACGATTGATGTAGAGGTTGCCTACCTTCACGTGGTTCTTCCAGTAACGCTGCTCTGCCTCGTCGAGCGACTGCAAGCCTGAGGTCAGTCCGTAGTCCAAGCTGTTCACCAGCTCCACAGCCTCCTCCAGCGTGTCGAACGGTGTCACGGCCAGCAGAGGGGCGAAGAGCTCCGTGCGGAACGTGAAGGAGTCTGGCTTCACATTCACCTTCACCGTTGGCTTGAGGATGTACTTCTTCTCATCCACGAACTCTGGGGCGATGAGCCACTTCTCCCCTGGCTCCAGCTCGCAGGCCTTGGCGAGTTTCTCATTCTGGTTGGTGATCATAGGGCCAACGATGTTGCCAGCGTTCCATACGCCACCCACCTTCAGTGAAGACGCGCAGTCTTTCAGCTTCTCGAAGAATTCTGGATCATTGTATACAGAGCGTTCCACCAGCAAGATAGAGCAAGCGGAGCACTTCTGACCTGCGTTTCCGAAGGCTGAGCGACAAGCGTTCATGATGGCGTGGTCGCGATCGCCCTTGGCAGAGAGTATCATCACGTTCTTGCCACCCGTCTCTGCAGACAGCGGCTTGCGCGGATTGGCATGGGCGATGGTCTGAGCCGTCTCCGTACCACCCGTGAGAATGATGTGCTTCACGATAGGCGATGCCGTGAGCAGAGGGGTAGCCTCCTTGTCAGTGATCACCACCTGCAGTGCCTCCTTAGGCACGCCAGCCTCCCAGAAGGCCTTGGCGAAGAGCCAAGCCACAGGAGCTGCTACGGTGGCAGGTTTCAGGATACAGGTGTTGCCTGAGGCCAGCGCAGCCACCACGCCTCCACAAGGGATGGCGCAAGGGAAGTTCCAAGGTGAGAGCACCAGCACCGTGCCCTTCGCCTTCATCTCGATATCGTCCAGCGCCGCATACTTCTTCATCGTGGTGGTGTAGAAGCGGCAGTAGTCTATGCCTTCCGACACCTCCACATCGGCCTCCTCTATCGTCTTGCCAGTGATGGCGCACATAGAGCCATTCAGGTCGCCGCGCATCTGTCCCAGAATGTTGGCTGTCTTATACATAATAAGGTGGCGCTCCTCAATGGTGGTATTCCGCCACCCAGCAGGATCCTGGTCGGCTATCTCGAGGATGCGCTCCGTCTGTGCCTTGTCTGCACGCGACATCTCGCACACCATCACATCGCCAGGCTGACTGCGATCGTAGTAGGCCACATGGTCGTCGTTATACACCAGCTCAGCGCCTATCTGCGTAGGCAGCAGGTCGCCAGGCTTCCAGTCGCCCCAAGCAGCCTTCTCGAACGACATCTTGCCCGTCGACTTCCACTTGGCGAAGATCTTCTCCACCCACTCCTGGTTGCAGAAGCGGTCGAAGTCGGTATCAGGCTCGTTGATCATCTCGTCCTGAGGCTTCTGCCCTATGTACGGCTTGTTGCGATCCTGTGTGCGGGTAGGGATATGCGTGATGCTGTCCTTCATCTCGTAGGCATCGATGAACTGCTGCTGCAGCTCCTTCCACTCCTTGGTGTCGGGCTTCAGTGAGAAGGAGTGCGTCAGGAAGTTGTCTGGTGCCGTGTTCTCGTCCATACGGCGCACCAGGTAGGAGATAGCGTTCAGGAAGTGCTCCTTCTTCACCACAGGCGTGTAGAGTATCACGTGGTTGCCCAACTTCTTCTGTGCCCTCCACACATGGTTGGCCATGCCCTCCAGCATCTCGAAGCAGAAGCACTCCTTGGGTGTATGATACATCTCCGTGAGCAGGTAGGCATAGGAGATGGTGAAGAGGTTGTGCGATGCCATGCCTATGTGCAGCACCTTGGCGTTCTCTGGCTTCAGTCCGCGCTCTATGATGTGCAGGTAGTTGGCATCCACCTCCGTCTTGTTGGGTCGCACGGGGTTAGGCCATCCGCGCAGGTCGCTCACGATGTTCTCCATATCGAGGTTGCAACCCTTCACGATGCGCATCTTGATGGGCGATCCGCCTGCTGCCACACGTGCCTTGGCAAACTCCTGCAGCTCCGTCTGGAAGTCCCATGCATCAGGCAGGTAGGCCTGCACCACGATGCCCGCCTCATAGTTCTTGAACTGAGGCAGTGAGAGCACGTCCTTGAAGAGCTTCATGGTGAGGTGTGCGTCCTTATACTCCTCCATGTCGAGGTTGATGAACTTCGGACGCGTCACGCCCTCTGGGTCGGTATAGGGGTGGTCTATGGCCGTCTGGTAGAGCTCCGACATGCGTCGCACCAGTTCAGGGAAGCACTCCTTGTAGTTCAGGGCGTGTGTCTGGGCATAGATGCCAGAGATCTTCACGGAGATATAGTTGATGTCTGGCTCCTTCAGCGCATCGAGGTAGGAGTAGTAGCGCTTGTCGGCCTCGCCGTCGCCCAGCACCACCTCGCCCAGCAGGTTGACGTTCTGCCCTATGTTCTGGTCGAAGCGCGTAGCCAGGTGCCGCGTGAGGTGCGGACGGGCGGCATCGATAATCACGCGGCTGGTGTCACGTCTGAGCCTCCACTTGATGATGGGCACAGCCACCCAGTTGAACAAGGGCAGGTAAGCGAATTTCTGATACATCCAGAAGAGGAAGTGGTCGCCTGTACTCAGGAATTTCGGAATGCCGTATTGGTCTATCAGCTCCTTCACGCGGATGGCCAGCTTCTGGGTGTCGCGCACCTGACTGGTCTCATCCAGCATGCGGACGATGAATTTCTTGTCACTGGGCGTGGTGACCATCGTTCCGTACATGTGCTGCTCATTCTTTTCAGTTTTCGTGAGTCCTGAATAACTCTCGTCGTAGAGTTTCCGCATCCACGCGAAGACTTCCTCTACCGTAGGCAGCTGCTGCCCCCTCATAGTCTCTTGTTCGGTCATAGTCATGGTATGTTTTAAAGTTATCTAAGGTACTACAAATATAAACCTTAATCTGAAGAATTCAAAATAAAAAAGTATAATTATACAGATATGTTTCATATCTTTGCACTCGTAAGTCATAGATTAGCCTTATGAAGAAAGCCCTCATCCTCATCAGCGTGCTGTTCCTGGTCATCACCGTCATCGTGATACTGGGCAATGTCATCGTCATCGGCGAGAAGCTGACGGCCCTGCTTGGTGTGCCCTATCTGGAGTATGCCTTCTACCTGCTGCTGTTCGGCCTCTTCCTCTACCTGGTGCTCTACCCCATGTACCTCATCTTCAGCACGCCAGAGTTCCCCACCCTCACCATCGAGGAGCAGGGCGAGGGTCTCTCCGATGAGGAGTATCGCAAGTGCCTCACCCGCTTCGCCACACGCCTCTGCAGCAACTGCTACTACCTGCCCGAGGCCAAGCGCCAAGTGCATCAGGCAGCGCTGCAGCGTGAGCTGGAAACCCTCAAGGCCACGGGTGACATCAGCGCCCTGAAGGCCTTCCTGCAGCAGGAGCTCGATATCCGCCTCAAGGGAGCCGACCGCCGCATCATGAACTACGGCTCCAAGGTGTTCATCGTCACGGCCATCTCGCAGAGCGACCGCTTCGATGCGCTCACCACCCTGATACTCAACTATCGCATGATAGAGGACATCATCCGTGCCTCTGGCTTCCGCCCCACCAAGGCGCAGCTCATCAAGCAGTACGGGCGCATCCTCTTCGCCTCGTTCTTCAGCTACTTCATCTCTGGTGCCATCGATACAGACGGCATCGAGATCCAGCTGACCGACTCGTCAGACAGCCTGGCCGACGGGGTGACAGACAGCCTCACCGACGTAGATGTGGCCGCCTCTGCTGCTGCGGATATCGACATCAGCGACATGGATCTGGCTGCCTTCGACCTGGCCGATATCAACATAGGCAACGTAGACTTCACCAAGCTCATGAAGAGCATCAAGATACCAGGCATCGCCATAGACTCCGTGCTCGACGGCATAGCCAACACCATCATGACGCTCCGCATAGGCTACGTCACCCGCTCCTACCTCAAGAAGGGGGCGCGAGAGCTGCGTGGCGTGAAGGCCGCCCACGTGCGCAAGGATGCCATGATTCAGGCGCTGAAGAACTTCCCCGTGCTGCTGGCAGAGATTCCGCAGCGCGTGGGCACAGGCACTTGGAGCAAGGTCATCTCCCTGCTCACCAAGATCTATACCGTAAAGGAAGAAGCCCAGCCCGAAGGGTTGGCAGAAGCAGTGAAGCCCAAGCACAGATGGTTTCACCTCTTCAGGTTCTAGAAGCTATCTCTGCGCTTTATAGAAGATGCCGCAGACCAGGGTCAGATACTCTGGTATCCGTCCGTCGTGGCTCCACTTGATGTCGAGCCCCAGCAAGTCCTTGGCCGTCTGGCTGATGTCAAATCCGATGGCCTCCAGCGATGGGCGCACCTTCTCAGGGTGTCTGCAAGGCTTGCCCTCTATCCTGGCACAGGGTGCCCCACCGCAGTAAGGGCAAGTCCCCACGAATCCGAAGGCATAGCCCCCCAGCTCCTGCTCCAGCGCCAGCAGCTCCTCGTTCAGCTCACTGATCACAGGTGCCATCAGGTCGCCCGCCGCCTCCAGCGGCAGCGTTTTATCCTCAGGCGTTATCTTCACCCCCAGCAGTCGCACCCTGTCATACCCCTCTATCAGAGTCAGCGGATCCCCCTCGAAAGGCGGGCACCCATACCTATGCCCATAGTTCCTGCATTGCTGGCAGAACTGTATGAAATACTCCGCCCTGCGGAATCCCTCTATGTAGGCCTTAGCCCCAATCTCAGCCTCATATTTCTCTATTTTGTAGGTCTTATTCATAGCATCCAATTTTCCATTGCCGTTTTCCACCCAATTTTGCCGCTACGCACAGAAAACTTTGCTGGTGCACACAGAAAATTTTGCGCTTGTGCACAGCCGCAAAAATTGCTCTTCGAACAACACCACAAAGATACGAAATCAGAGGGGCATTGTCAAGCTTAGAGAGCCCAAAAAGACACTTACTTTCATCGGCAGAGAAACTTACTTTCACGCCCTGCGAAACCCGTTTTCGTGATTTCTGCCCGCGAAGTGCGACATGCGACATGCTACATTTGCTCTATTCACTACCACTACCAAGAAATGTGACATTATACCTTACTTATTATATTATAATATTTATATTATAATATAATAAGTAAAATATATTCCTTAGGATTTGTAACTATTCACGCTGCACATGCGAAACAGCAAATGTAGCATGTCGCATGTCGCACTTCGTCTGTTTCATGTCGGGACCACGGCAGATGGACAAGGTAAACAATACCAGCCATTGACAGGGCTGGCTGGGCATGTGCCGGCTGTACGAGAGTCAAGAACCGCATGGGTGAAAGTCAACGGAGCCAAAATTGGATTGGTTGACTATCGAGATGCCAAAAGCGAGCTTCGCCCCTGCCCCGCCCACAAGACTGAGGTACCTGAAGAAGCAATAGAGCAAGGACACCAGTTAGCGTTTGAACGCTAAAATGCAAAAATGCAAAAATGCAAAAATGCAAAAATGCAAAAATTAAAATATTTCAGGTTTCGCAGGTATGTAGACAACCTGTAAACAAAGCCCAAGCGGGGCTTAATTGAGACATTGAACATTAAAATCCCCTCTGTGCTGCGAAGCACGGAGAGGATTTGCTATGCCGTCAGAGCGACTTGATGTCGCCTGACTCTGGCATCACGTAGCGGGTGCCTGTGTCACGGCCGATCTGCTCACGGTAGCGCTGGTCGTAGCCGGGGGTGGTGTAGCGGCCAGGGGCGATGACACCATTCTCCGACGGCTTCATGATCTGGTCGTTGTGCTTCACGGCTATGAGGCGGAAGAGCTTGTCCCAACGCTGCATCATCTGGGCGGTGTAGGCGGCCGACTTGCTGGTGAGGTAGGCCACTTTCTCACGCTTGGTGAGGCCTTCGATGTCCTTCAGGACTTGCTCCTGATCGGCGGCGTAGAAGTCCTCCAGCTCCTGCTGGGCCTCGCGGAGGTCGCCTATCATGACGCTGTAGCGCGGATAGATCATATTGGCCACCACGTTGTTCACCCAGAAGGCGCTTTGCTCGCTGAACTCATTGCTCTGGTTGTTCTCCCTGCGGAAGGCTTCTGGCACCTCATTCACGCAGCAGTAGATGGGCACGTAGGCTATCATGTTGGCATCGTCGCAGTTGAAGTACATGATGCCGCCTACATCATCGGGCAGCCAGCCGCGGAGCTGGCTGACGAGGGTGAATGCCGACTGAGGGGTACCGATGGCACGCTCACGGAAGTACTGCTTGCCATCGACCTCCCAGTTCATAGGCATGGGGCGATAAGGAGAGCTCCAAGGGCCTGCGCTCATATCGGCTGTCATGTCGAGCGGCGTGCCTTCGTAGTGGTCGCGCATATCGTTCATGATGTCGCGCACGGAGAGCTTATGATCGGGCTTGATGTAGAGGGGCAGGTGGTCATACTCACTATAGTCGCCATTGATGTAGGGCAGGTACTTGTCCATCTCGGCCTGATCGTAGTGGTGGCGGAAGAAGCTCCACACACGGGCATCGGCATAGCGCACCTTAGAGAAGGAGATGGGGCAATAGGCATCGCGGAAGCTGAAGTCCTCGTCCTTGCCGCTGAAGTAACCTTTCTGGCGGGCGAAGGTGATGACATCCTTGGCGTAGAGGCAGTTGTTAGGATCCTTGAGGGGGAACTGACGGATGCGGGAGAGGTTGGCATGGGCAGAGATGCAATCGTCTGGAATGCGGACGGCCACCCACACAGCGCCTTTCACGCCTGGGCCCTTGCCCATGATCTCGAGGATCCAAGCCTCGTTCTTGTCGCACACGGTGATGGTCTCACCCGTGCTGCTATAGCCGTATTCCTGCAGGAGATCGGTCATGATGACGATGGCCTCGCGGGCGGTGGCAGCGCGCTCCAGACCCAGATGAATCATGGTGTCATAGTCGAGCCAGCCCTCAGGGTTCTGCAGCTCCAGACGGCCGTCGAAGGTGGTCTCTACGATGCTGACCTGCTTCTCGTTGATGTAGCCAATGACATCGTAGGTGTATTCCACCTGTGGGATGTAGCCGCGTATGGCTCCCCTGCCCCACTCGCGTATGGCGATCATCTCGCCTGCCTCATGGCGCCCGCCTGGGGTGCGGCTCATGGAGCCTGCGAAGCCGTAGCCGTCGCAATTATAGGTACAGATCACGGAGCCGTCGACAGAGGCAGCCTTGCCCACGATGAGATTGGTGCATGCCTGTGAAGGCGTAGTGAGCAGCGCCAAGAGCACCATCACAGAGAAGATGAAATGTTTCGTTTTCATATTTGTAAGAGTTATAGTTCCTGAGGTGCAAAAATAATCACTTTTTCTCCAGATTTCATTGTCTTAAGGCGAGTTTTTATTCAAACCGCAAAAAAATAGGCTCATAACAAACAAGCAATCTATTTAATTCGTAATTTTGAGCACATTTAAGAATGTATCACTAAATAATAAACAACAATGAAGACAATCTTTTCTAAGGCAGCTGCAGGACTCATGACCGTCCTGATGTTTGCTGCATGTGGCCCAAGCTACGACGTGCCTACGGCGCTGAAAAGCTGGAAATCGACTACCAACGGTAGCGTGAAGGGCGATGAGATCAGCGTAACTGCTGGTGAGACGCTGACATCTGGTGGCGACTATCGCAACTTCGACCTGAAGGGCCAGGCTTACGCAGAGAACGGCGCAGAGGCCTCCCTGCTGTTCCACTCCGACGGCCAGAAGGGCTATGAGGTACTGTTCCACAATGGCGACATCGACGGCACCCGCAAGACGGGCAGCCTCTCTACGGTACGTAATCTGTATCGCTCACTGGGTGAAGACGGGCAGTGGTTTGACTTCGACATCGCTGTGTGCGAGAAGAACATCTCTATCAAGATCAACGGCACGGATGTGGTGTGCTATACGGAGCCTGACCAGCCTTATCGCACAGAGGCCAACAAGGACAAGGTGCTGGGCCGTGGCGGTTTCGCACTGGTGGGCAAGAAGGGCGACGTGAAGTTCCGCAACCTGAGCGTGACCATGCTGCATGACGGTGTGGTGAACCCTAACGACACGATGCCTGTCATCGATGAGACCACTGACCAGGTAATCCGCCTGCAGCAGGAGAACTTCCCTGTGATAGACTATCACGTGCACCTGAAGGGCGGCCTGACCAAAGAGCAGGCTCACGCTATGTCTATGAACTATGGCATCAACTATGGTGTGGCTCCTAACGTGGGTGAAGGTGGCGTAGGCCGTATGCTGAAGGATGATCAGGAAGCCATAGAGTATTACGACGAGGTGAAGCCTGAGGCATTCCTCATGGGTGTGCAGGGCGAAGGCCGTCGCTGGATCGTGCAGTTCTCTCCAGAGGTGCTGAACAAGTTCGACTACCTGTTCACTGACGCCATGACAGTGGTGGACAAGGGCCGCATCTGTCGTATCTATCGCCCAGAGGAGGTGCATCTGGATGGCCGCACCAAGCAGCAGTACATGGACATGATCGTGGATCAGACCATCAAGATCCTGACCAACGAGCCTGCTGATATCTATGCCAACGCTACCTACATCCCTGAGCAGGGCTGGAATGACGACTATGACCAGTACTGGACAGACGAGCGCGTGGACAAGGTGCTGGACGTGCTGGAGAAGTATGACATCGCTATGGAAATCAGTCCTCGCTACAAGATTCCAAGCATCAACGTGATCAAGAAGGCCAAGGCACGCGGGCTGAAGTTCACCTTCGGTACCAACAATGTGGATGCCAACTTTGGACGCTGCGAGTATGCCATCCAAGCTGTGAAGGAGTGTGGCCTCACCGCTGACGACATCTGGTTCCCAAACATGAGCAAGCGCGCTCAGCGTGTGGCTGTGGACTACAACCACTTTGGTGATAAGAAATAAAATCGTTGCTTATAAAATGAACGCAGGGGCTCCTGTCTAAGACAGGTAGCCCCTGTTTGTTTTTAGTTTATTTCTAATAATGTGAATTTTTATGCATTTTCTTTGCATAATTAATAATTAATCCATACCTTTGTAGAATAATAGAAGGGACAACCGCCTGGAAATGGGTCCGCTTTTTGAATAGTGCATCATCCCCTCCAGTCAATTAACCTTAACCCAGTGCGTGAGCATTGGTACTGGATTTTTAGTTACTTCTGTCGTTATTTTTGTATTATTCTTTGGGGTTATAAACACCATTCACTCGTGCGTTGTTCCTTCTTTCTTTTTATTCCCACCTTACAAGTTTCACCGTACTGTTCAGTCCGCTTGGCATGGGCTCCCAGTTCTCATAGGTGGTGTGCTGGTAGTTCACATCCACCACGTTGATATTCTCAAACTTACGCCAAGGCACTCCTCGCCTATCCATGTCGCTGATGCGATTGGCAGGAAGATTGGTCACCTCTATGCGCAGCTCGTTGGTGCCATACTTCAGGTTTCTCAGCTCAAGCACATAGGGGACAGACCACACCGTACCTATATATCTATTGTTCACGAACACCTGAGCGCTCTCTCGCACATCGCCCAAGTCGATGGCCCACTTATTGGCAGCTTCCCTTCTGGTGAGCGTGAAGCGACAGGTATAGACACCTGTACCCATGGTCACCTTCACAGAGTCATCATCGAGCGTCTCCCACGTCTGCAGCTTGGGGAGCTTGAACTGCTTGGTCACCTTAGGCGCACTCTGAGCGAAGGTCAGCGTCCATGGGGCGTTGGTCAGGTCCTTGGTCTCAGCATAGTTGAGCACAGGCTGTTTTCCCATGACTGGCATAGGGGTATCATAGGTCTGCAGGATCATGGATTCACCAGAACGCAGACGGATACGCACCTTGCCATTGCTCATCTCTGCATTGAAGCGCTCGCTGTCATTCAGAGGATTGAACAGCAGGGCATCGCGGAAGTCTACACCTAAGGTCACATAGGCATCTACGTCTTCAGACGTCAGGTTGGAGATGAAGTAATGGTGGCCCGTAGGGTTGCTTCGACGTATCATGTGGAGTCCGCATACCGTCTTCAGTTCCTCTGACCTGGCCAACCTGTTCATCGCTGCTTGGTCGATGCTGTAAAGGATGGGCGCACCCTGTGCCTTGAGGCTGTCGAGATGCGCCTTCAGCGCAGCTGTCATGCGCACCTCACCAGGGATGATCAATGCCTTGTAGGCCACGCCTGCAGCCGTCAGGAGCTTCCCATCTTGGTAGGTGGTGCTCATCAGGTAGCGGTCGCTGATATAGTCGCAGTCGTAGCCCAGCGAGTCGATCTGCAGCACATCGCGGATAAACTCTGGGGCATTCCTATCCATGTTGCTGATCTCGAACATCATCAGCAAGTCGGACGTTCGCTTAGCCCACATGTCACGCACAGGCAGATAGACCAGGAAGTCGTTATCTGGCTGGCCCCACTGCAAGAAACGCTGGCAGTTGTTCACATAATCCGTGAAACTGGCAGCATCGTGCCAGATGCTGTTGGTAGGCGACATATCAATCGACGCATAGAACTTCCACCCTGGCCATGGATCGTCTGAAGGCGAATAGGCCGTGCCATGAAAGAACATGCGGTTTACGCCAGCACAGAAGATCAAGTCCATGTCAGGCTTCAGCTGAGAGAGCGAGGTGCGGAAATGCTCCGTAAGCCAGGTGAACGACTCACAGCTGGTGAGTGGTTTTCCTGTGATATGGGCAGCAGACGAAGCATACTTCAGCATAGAGAGGTCGGAGTAGTTGGGACGTGTCTTCCCTGCATCCTCACGCAGGCCCTTGATGCCAAAGTCGGACAATCCGAAGCCCTCCACCTCTGGGATATCTACAGCTGCATAATGGTCGATCAGGTTGGCAGGCGAGCCATGTGCCTGATTACGCGTCTTCACGCCATGAGCATGTGCCCACTCCGTCCACTGCGTGGTGAAGTTCTCCAGCAGCAGGTCACTCAGCGTCTCACGATAGTCGATAAGCACCTGCGTAGGATTCTCGCCCAGATTCAGCAGCAACTCAGGCAGATGCTCCTCCAACTTATAGCCTCTACGCTTCTCGAACTCCTTGAAGATAGAAGGTGTCCAGTCGGCCCCATACACCTCATAGCTATCATTGAAGAAGGTGTCTGGATAGGGCACGTTATTGTCTGCAAAAGCCTTGTCGAAGCGCTCCAGATAGTGCTTCACGGCCTGCGCATCGAAATGGTCGATCACCCATCCTTCTCCGCCAGGAGCCGCCCTATTCACCAACTGCTGGGTACGTGCTGCATAGACGGTAAAGACCTGCCATCTGCTATCGCTGTCCTTCGATTTCCACGTCAGCACATTGTCTGCCACCATAGACGTGAGATCCAGTGGAGCAGCCTCTGCATCAAGCCTATAGGCCATCACCTTATGCACTCTGGCAGTCTTCCAGGCCTCTCCTTCGCCATCCTCAAGCGAAGAAGCAGCCTTGAGGCTTGCTGTAGGCGCGAGGTTCAGGGTGGTTTCAGGAATCCTGTTCATCAGCAGCATGAGCCTACTCACATGCTCCACCTGCAAGGTATCCACACGGAACATCACACGGCAGGCAGCCTCAGTGAGAGGCACCTGAGGGCCACCAAAGGGCCACCCTGTGCCTGTATTCATGTCTATCTGCATACGGTTCCTGATGCCCAGTTCCTCGACATGCTTCAGCACCTCCATCCAACGTGGCGAGAGGAAGTCGATATTCTTGGCTTCGTTCCCTTTCACCCCATAGATGGGCGTAATCTCCAGCGTCCGTATGCCATGACTGGAATACTCCTTCATCAGTTCACTAAGTTCCTCTTCCTCAACGGCACTACCCAGCCACCACCATCGACTCCCCGCATGGGTCTGGATGGAGGAGGCGGGCCATTTCTGCGCCTGAACAGCCAATGCCATCAGGCACGCTACTATCAGCAATACTTTTCTCATTATCTTATGGTTAATGTAGAGAGCGACTGGGCTGCCAGCTGCACCTCATACGAATGTTCGCCAAACTGCAAGTTCAGTGTCAAAGCGTTATCTGTCTGGTTGCCCAGCACCACTACCAAGCTGCCGTCCGTGTTGAGGAAGGCAAGGGCGTTCTTGCAGTCGCCACCCAACTTCAGGACTTTGGCACCTGGCAATACGTAGTGGCTCACGTGCTTCATGACATAATACTCTGGGGTGAACTTAAAGGTCTTGGCCTCCTCATTGACAGTCACCAGTGAGTTCTGACGCCATCCCCAATGGCTCACGCCACCCTCGAGCAGGGAGATGTTCCAATAGAAATAAGCTGATGTGCCTTGATTGAGGTAATACTTCATCAGATCCCAAGAATGGGAAGCCCCAGCCAGGTCGTTGCGTCCATTGCCACACTCCTGCTCACTCTGATACATAGGCAGTTCGGGGTATTTCTGATGCAGCGTTGGCATGGCGTTCTTTCCTGCCCACTGGAATCCCATACCTTTAATATACTTGGCTGATTCCTCATTGGAGAGTATCGCATCCCAAAGTGAAGCATCCGCTCTTTCCATCGTACCCAGATAGACATCTACGCCACGCTTCTCCATCTCTGGGCCTAAGTATTTCAGGAAGTTGTTCAGACCTTGTGGGGTCCACGTACAGGCAGGATACCATTGTGCAGAGTTAGGTTCGTTCTGAGGCATGACCATAAAGATATCTACCCCTTTCTCCTTATAGGCATCGATGAACTTGCCAAAGTAGCGGGCGTATGTCTCCAAGTATTTAGGATCTTGCGTAAAGGCATCTTCACCCTCACGGATCTGCTTGTCGATTGCCAATCCATTTTCCGCATTAAACCTGCCATGCAGCATTTCTGTGGACATGTTGGCATAGTGCTTATTCGTCTTCATCCAAGCTGGTGGGCACCAAGGCGACGCCCAGATACGCAATGCAGGATACTGCGCCTTTGCCTCACGGATAAAGGGAATCAGCGTAGCCTCATCGTGGGCGATGGAGAAATGCTCCAAATCGAAGTCGCCATCCACATCGTCGTAGCTGTAATAATCCAGGCTGAAATCGTTGGCGCCCAGTGGCATGCGATTCATGGTGAAGTTGGCCCCCACCCCAGGGGCATAAAGTTCGCGGAAGATGCTGTCCCTATCCTGCTGACTGAGCAAGCTGAGGGAAGTCCATCCCAATTCGTTGAAGCAAGCGCCAAAGCCCTCGATGGTCTGCTGAAATGCCAGCGGGTCGATGACCAAAGTAGAGTCGCCCACGCCCATCGTGAGGTCCATATCAAACATAGGCACTTCCATGTCGAGCACCGTCTGCCAAGGGTTATCCATGGTAGAAGACACAATTTCTACATAGCGCGTTTCTTCCTGACAAGCAGAGATTCCCATTAAAAGGACAACTGCAGCCAATAATGCATTTAATCTTTTCATATTTATCTGATTTGGATAGTAATAATACGTTTATAAGCCTGCGGATAAACCCTGTAAGCAGGGAAAATGGCGCGTGCTGTACAGCCAACGCCAGAAGTGGCGTAATCCAGATTCAGCGTCACTCCATCTTGCTTCTGAAGTTGATATGGATAAACGGCCTTCGTGAGATTCTCAGTGCTGTAATTAGAGACATTGAAGTTGAAGAGCTGGTCCATCTTCACCTCTATGCCATGCCCTTCAGCATCAAGTAAGTCCATGCGCCGATTGTCTGTGCGAAGTCCATTCTCCTGAGGCAGCAGATAGGGTTCGAACATGCCATCAACTGTATTCTGATAAACTCCTACCGCATAGCCTGTCTTACGATCGGGATAATTCTCCTCGGGGCCACGACCATAGTATTCAACCTGCTGAAGCGACTGATCCAGCGTCATCGTAAGTCCGATGCGTGGCAACCAGGCTGGCATAGTCCCCTGAGGGGTCAGATCATGCGTCAGTGTCATATTTCCTGTGCCATCGATCACATACTCGTATTGCTCCTCGTAGCCATTGAACTGCCGACCAAAGATGTAGCGGTCCTGCTGACTACTGGAAGCGCCACCAAACTGGGTGAAGTTCCGCACTTTGACCACCACCATACCTGCAGCCTTCTCCACCTCCACCTGCATTGGTATGTATGACAGACGATCAAGGCCCGACTCGTAATAGAGAGTAGCCAGCTTTCTGCCATAGATAGAGCTACGCATCGTAGCTGGTAAGGCTCGGAATGAGTTCCACTGGTCTTGTTCATTGGCCAATGGGGCACGCCATACGTTCAGTTTCAGTGGCGACTTCATCAGTTCTTTTCCGTCTTTCACTATGGAATAAAGCTGTCCACCCTTATTAAAGCTGTAAGTGAAGCCCTGTCCGCTCACAATGATGCCCTGCTCGTCTTGCTGAAAGTCTACCTGGCCAACTGCCTGAGCCCTCTGCAATGCCTCTGCATAGTTCACGCTGCGGAGGGGCAACTGCTCCCAACTCACCACATGTCCTTTCTTTGCCCACACTTCATCTTGCTTCAGAACTGACGTGATGCGCAGGAAGTACTCCTTCCCAGCTTCAAGCACAGCAAGATTATAAGGCACTCTGACTAATTCTTTCTGCAACGCGGCCGTATGCAGATCCAATGTGCCAGAGGCCAACACCCTGCCTTCACACTCCACCTGCCAACTATTATCATAGTGCGAAGCAGGGAGGAAATGGTTGCGATTCCACACTTCCACCAGCCCATTGGCAACATCTACCAGTGTAAAACTCAGTGGCTGGACGGTCTTCTTCATTTGCCACATTTCTGGCTGTGGCGTACGATCTGGCCAGATACTACCATAGGTTCTGGCGCCAATGCCATAGCTGAAGAAGGTGCCTTCGTCGAATACCTCTTCAAAATCGAGCCATAGGACTGACTTTTCAGCCGTGAGCTCTTCTGGCATTAAGGCTTTGTCGAATATCCCTACTTGATCAATCTGAGCATCGCAAAGATGCACATCCGTTTCCTGACCATCATCAGCTTCATTCCGCCCGATGTTAAGCGCCACGGGAAGGTTTCGTATGTGCCCAGAAGCCTCAGCATTTGCCACTTCCACACCGTCTATCTGCAAGTTGAGGTGTTGACCGTCATATTGCGCATAGAGCTGATGCCACTGATTCATCCAGTTGGCAGGCAACTTGCCAACAGCCTTATAATTCTTGTCCGTGTAGATATAGAACTGAATAGAATCTGTGCCCAATTGCTGAATACCAAGCTGTGCGTCTTTCATCAAGATAGTACCACTGCTACTGTTGAGCTCGCGAGGATATATCTTCAGCGTCAAGGTGAGTTGGTCGGAACTTATCTCCACATTGTCACTACGATAGACCTCTACCCACTGGTCATGCCCATTAAGGTCGAGCACCCCGTTCTTCTGTTTCTTATCTTTTACCAAATGAGCATTGCCCATGAGGTGCACGGGCGTTTCATAAGGAGAGGCATCTTTCAACCTTCTGGCTTGCTCTTTGAGTCCAGGACTCACATAATCCCAGATCGCACCACCCATACTGCGCGGATGGGTATAAATAGCCCTCCAGTAATCATCCAGTGCGCCACCACCATTGCCAGCCACAGAGAGGTATTCGTCCATGAAAGACGGACGATTGTCCCCATCACCCTTCATTCCAACCTGCAAGTCGAGTTCCTCTGGAGATGGGTAACGCGGACCTATGATTTCCTCAGCAGGATGGCTGTAGGAATTGCCTCCATACATCCATGAGCGTGTGGAGTCATACTTCTTTCCTTCCTTGATCACCTCTCCTATCAGCTGGCCTTCACCGCTCTCATTACCAGCACTCCAGAACAGCACACAGGCATGATTACGATCACGCAGCACCATACGTCTCACACGCTCCTGGTACATGCCCAGATACTGATCATCAGAGGATATACGCTCAGAGGCATGGGCCTCATCGCCTGTTTCGTCAATGATGAAGAGGCCATACTCATCTGCCAAGTCCAAGTATTCGTTCACTGGCGGATAGTGGCTGGTACGCACAGCATTGAAATTAAACTGCTTCAGCAATTCCATGTCACGACGTATCACTTCCTCTGTCATGGCATGTCCCATTTCTGGATGCTGCATGTGGCTGTTCTGTGCATTGACTTTCAGAGGTACGCCATTCAGATAGAACACGCCATCCTCTATCTTGGTTTCCTTGAATCCGATACGTGTGTTCAGCTCTTGCACCAGCTGTCCGTCCTTCATCAGCTGAAGGCGCAGATGATAGAGATTTGGCGTTTCAGAGGTCCACTTCAGCGGATTGGCGATATGCTGACTAAGGTTTACTTCCTGCATCATGCCCGTTGCTACATCTGTTGATGCTGCTTTTGAGAATTCAGCCACTTTTGTTCCTTGCGCATCTGTGAGCAAGGCATTCACCTGAAAGCCACCAACCTCAGGGCCATAATTCTTAATAAAGGCATTGACAGTCAAGTCGGCATCTCTATACTGCTCATCTAAGTCGGTAATCACTTGATAGTCGAACAAGCGCGTCTTGGGAGTGGCAAATACAGTCACATCATCGAAGATGCCCGCCAAGCGCCAATAGTCCTGACCTTCCATGTAGTAGCCATCACTGTATTTGGTCACCAGCACTGCCAATGTATTGTCTCCTTGCTTCAGATACTTCGTAATATCATATTCAGCAGGTTCCTGCGCACCTTCATTATACCCCACTTCCTGCCCGTTGAGCCACACGAAACTGGCAGAAGCCACCTTTTCAAAGCGCAGGAACACTTGCTGCCCATTCCAGTCGGCAGGTACTCTGAAAGTGGTGCGATAGGCACCCGTAGGATTATAGTCGCGTGGTACAAATGGCGGATTGGCCTTGAAAGGCGCATGGACGTTGCGAAACATTTTGTCGCCAAAGCCCTGCATCTCCCAGTTGGATGGCACGGTGATGGTGCTCCAGCACTTCACATTATAATTAGGAAGGAAGAAGACTGAGGAAATCTCCTCTGGCGTATTGCCAAAGCAGAATTTCCACTCGCCATTGAGTGACAGACTCTTCTCAGGGATGTAGAAGGCATGGCCTTCTTCCTGACCTTCTTCAAACACACTTGTATTTTCCAGATAATCATAGAGATGACCTATGTAGCCTCGCTGCACCTGAGCTTGGAGCCCCAAAGGCAAACAGAGGACAATCAGCAAGATAGACAATAATTGTTTCATGACTTGTTAGTTTTTCATGAAGCAAAGATAATGCATTTTTATGGGGATATGAAACATAAGGACATAAAAAAAGGGATACCGCCGTATCCCAACCTTGTTAACCTTAAATCTAATACTATGAAAAACACAATGCAAAGGTACGCACTTTTATATAATGTGCAAATTTCCCAAATCCAAAAACATGTTTTATAACACTTTTTAATACCTATACACGGAATTTTGCTAAAAAAGGCACATTTTTAGGCGGAAAAGTTATAATTTCGCAGCCATGAACAGTAAATACGACCTCATAGCGATACTTGGTCCTACGGCCTCTGGCAAGACCCCCTTTGCTGCCCATCTGGCTGCCAGACTCGACACGGAAATCATCAGTGCGGATTCTCGACAGATCTATCGTGGCATGGATCTGGGCACTGGAAAAGATCTGGAAGACTACATAGTAGATGGCAAACCCATCCCCTACCACCTTATAGATATATGCGACCCTGGCTATAAGTACAATCTCTTCGAGTATCAGCGTGATTTCCTGAAGGCTTTTGAGGACATTCGTGGACGGGGGAAACTACCCATCATGTGTGGAGGAACAGGGCTGTACTTGGAATCCATCCTGAAAGGCTACCGATTGCTGGATGTGCCTCAGAATCCAGAGCTTAGGGCATCATTGGAGGACAAGAGCCTTGAGGAGTTAACGGAGATTCTTAGAGGTTATAAAACGCTGCACAATACTACTGACGTGGATACAGCCAAACGCGCCATTCGTGCCATCGAGATAGAGGAATTCTATCGTCAGACGCCACCAGAAGTGCGCTCATTCCCTGAGCTGCAGAGCCTCATCATAGGCCTGGATATCAGTCGTGAATTACGTCGTGAGAAAATCACCAGACGCCTTAAACAGCGCTTGGAAGAAGGCATGCTCGATGAGATCCGTCGCCTGCTCGACAGCGGACTTTCACCAGAAGACCTTATCTATTATGGCTTGGAGTATAAGTACCTCACGCTGCACGTAATTGGCCAATTATCCTATGAAGAGATGTTCTCACAACTGGAAATCGCCATCCATCAGTTTGCCAAACGCCAAATGACGTGGTTCCGAGGCATGGAGCGTCGAGGCATCGGCATCCACTGGATAGAGGCCACCCTGCCTATGGAGGAGAAAGTGGAGATGGCGATGCACATGCTTGCTCACAGTTGTGAACATTTTTGCTCATAGTAATGGCATTGTGAGCATCTTTTTATGCAGAAAATATTTTCTATCCCCATTGAATTATTGTATCTTTGCGCAACAATAAAGAATTCACTAAAAAACAATCAACCCAATGAAGAAAATTTTCGGAAATCGCTATATGCCCATCTACTGCTCAAAGGAGGCAGAAGCCAAGGCTCAGGATTGCATGAAACGTGGCATGCACATGCCAAATCGCAAACTGCTGCGCACTCAGGAACAGCTCAACGGCATCCGTGAGAGTGCCAAGATAAACACAGCGCTGCTGGATTACATCTCTGAGAATATCCGCGAGGGCATGACCACAGCAGAGATAGACCACATGGTGTATGCATTCACTACGGATCATGATGCCATCCCTGCTCCCTTCCTCTTCGAAGGCTATCCTAAGAGCGTCTGCGTGAGCATCAATGATGTGGTGTGCCATGGCATCCCAAGCACGAAGGAGGTGCTGAAGAGCGGTGACATCGTAAACGTCGATGTATCAACCATCTACAAGGGCTATTTCAGCGATGCTTCTCGTATGTATATGATTGGCGAGGTGAGTCCTGAGATGCAGAAACTGGTGCAGGTGACGCGTGAGTGTCGTGATATGGGCATAGAGGCCGCACAGCCTTGGGCACGCCTGGGCGATATAGGTGCTGTGATTCAGCAGCATGCAGAGGCCAATGGCTTCAGCGTGGTGCGCGACTTATGCGGACATGGCTGTGGCGTGCGCTTCCACGAGGAGCCTAACGTGAACCACTATGGCAAGGCAGGCACGGGCATGGTGCTGGTGCCAGGCATGACCTTCACCATAGAGCCTATGATCAACATGGGTACCTATCGTGTATTCATCGATGAGGATGATGGTTGGACGGTTTGCACAGATGACGGTCTGCCTTCTGCTCAATGGGAGAGCCAGATCCTCATCACAGAGACAGGCAATGAGATTCTCACACAATGAGATAATTCACAGTTTATCATGAGGCGGGCGATACCTTTTATATTGTGCTTCATACTTTGTACCTTGCAAGTACAAGCCCAAAGCACCACTACCAGACAAGACACCATCAGTGTGGGCTATACGTCTGGCAACCAGAAGACTATGTCTGGCGCAGTGGAGAAGGTGACAGAAGACCGCATGAACAAAGGTCTGGTGAACAACTCGCTCGATGCACTGAACGGACAGGCAGCTGGTGTGAGCATCAGCGGGGCCAATCATGAAGCCATGCTGAACTCTGTGCGTGTGCGTGGTACTACCTCATTGACAGGTGGTAACGACCCGTTGGTGATTATCGATGGTGTATCGTCAGACTTGAGCACGCTGAGCACCATCTATCCTGCTGATATCGAGAGTTTCACCATCTTGAAAGATGCCTCTGAAACAGCCCAATACGGATCACGCGGAGCTTCTGGTGTGATAGAGGTGGCCACCAAGAAAGGACAGAGCGGACAGTTCCACATCAGTTATGACGGGCGTTTCGGCTCTGAATCTGTGTATAAGAACCTGAAGATGCTTGATGGCGATGCATTCCGCAGTGTGGCCAAGCAATACGGACTGAACATCCTAGATAATGGGATGAACACCAACTTCCCACAAAGTATTACCCGTCAGGGATTTGTGCAGAATCATCATGTGGCCTTTGGCGGAGGTACCACGGAGTCTAACTATCGTGCTTCCTTGGGACTGATGGATCATAACACGGTGGTGAAGACCAACCACTATCGCAACTTCACAGCCAAGCTTGACCTCACGCAGAAGGCTTTCGAAGATCACCTGCAAGTGGACCTTGGCGTATTCGGTTCTTTCCAAAAGAACCACAATCTGCATGATCAGCAGAAGTTGTTCTACTCTGCAGCGGCCTTCAATCCTACGTTTTCTGATAAGCGGAATGCCAGTGGTGGATGGGATCAGATCACTACGGCCAGCCAGATAAACCATCCGCTCTCCTTGCTGGAAAAGAAAGACCACGAGAACAATGCGCACTTCAACACCCATCTGAAGTTGGCCGTGAACTTAAGTCCTCGTCTCACATTAGCGGCTTTTGGGTCTTACACCTACAATGTCATCGACCAATCGCAGTTCTTCCCTACCACAGTATGGTCGCATGGGCAGGCCTATCGCAGTGAACTGAAGACAGAGGAACTGCTTGGAAACTTCATGGTGAACTATAATGTGGAGCAAGGCGCACACCATCTGGACCTCTTGGCCTTAGCGGAAGCGCAGAAGACATCGATGAAAGGTTTCTATACCACTGTAAGCAATTTCACCACCAACCGCTTCGGTTACAACAACTTACAAGCAGGAGCAGTACGACTGTGGGAAGGCACAGGATCCTATTTCGAAGATCCTCACATGGTATCCTTCTTAGGACGTGCCAACTATGTGCTGGCAGGACGCTACACGCTGACGGTGAATGCCCGTGCTGATGCTTCCTCCAAAGTGGGCGAGAACAATAAGTGGGGTTTCTTCCCTTCGGCTTCAGCAGCATGGGTGATCAGCGATGAGCCTTTCATGCGTGATGTGACATGGCTGAATAATCTGAAACTTCGTACGGGCTATGGACTTTCGGGCAACCTTGGGGCTATTGACTCCTACAATTCTTTACAGCTGGTGGAGCCTATTGGCATCGTTAATGTGAATGGCGCGCCAACGGTATCCATGGGTATCACGCAGAATGCCAATCCCGACTTGAAGTGGGAGGTGAAGCGCACATTCAATGTGGGTGCTGATGTGGCTGTGCTCAACAATCGCGTGGTGCTCACAGCCGACTATTACACCTCGAAGACCAGCGATATGCTCTATATGTACAATGTGAGCGTGCCGCCTTTCACTTATAACCGCCTGCTGGCCAACCTCGGATCTATGAAGAACAGCGGTTTGGAGTTCGGTCTGGGCATCACGCCTATCCAGAAACATGACATGGAGCTGAACATCAACGTGAACTTGGCTTTCCAAAAGAACAAGTTGGTCTCCCTCAGCGGATATTATCAAGGCCAATTCATCGATGCTCCAGATCGTGCTGCCATAGCAGGCCTGAACGGCGCTGGTTTCCATGGGGGTAATAATAACATCACCTACCAGATAGTGGGACAGACGCTAGGCGTGTTCTACCTGCCTCATTGCACAGGACTGGTGCGCAACGAAGACGGTAGCTACAGCTATGAGATAGCCGACCTTGACGGTGACGGAGTGATCAGCACTGACGATGGGGCCGATCGCTATATTGCAGGACAAGCCACGCCAAAAGCCATGCTGGGCAGCAATATCAGTTTCCGCTATAAGGACTTTGACATCGCTGTGCAGGTGAATGGTGCCTTCGGGCATAAGATCTACAACGGCACGGCTCTCACCTACATGAACATGAGCAACCTGCCCGACTATAACGTGATGCGTGAAGCGCCAGAACAGAGCATCAAGGACCAGACGGCTACCGACTATTGGTTGGAGCGTGGCGACTACATCAACATCGACTATGTCACCATTGGTTGGAACGTGCCTCTGCCTCGCAGCAAGTACATCCAGAATCTGCGCCTCTCTGCTTCAGTGAACAATCTGGCAACCATCACAGGATACAGCGGATTGACTCCTATCATCAACAGCAACATCGTGAACAGCACCCTGGGTGTGGATGATAAGCGCGGATTTCCCGTCTATCGTTCCTATACGGTAGGCATAAGCATTCAGTTCTGACGATTAGACAGGAGGATAATTTATGATGAAAAGATTTCTTTACATAGGACTGATCACAGCTTGCATGCTCACGGCTTGCTCCGACTATCTGGAAGAGCATCCCAAGGATCGCATCCCAGAAGAGCAGGCTTACGAAGATGCCGCCAATCTCTATCTGAACACGGTGGCTGTGCTCTACAACTACATCGGAGGATATGAAGACAGTCAGGGCTTGCAAGGCACCTATCGCGGACTCTACGATCTGAATACATTCACGACGGATGAAGCGATGATTCCCACACGCGGAAGCGACTGGTACGACGGTGGTTTCTGGCAGGCACTCTTCACACACGACTGGGCTTCAAGCAGCAGCATTCAGGCCACTTGGGAGTATCTCTATAAGGTCATCGTGCTCAGCAATCGCTCTTTGGAGCAGTTGGAACAGCACGCCCATCTGCTGAGTGCGGAGCAATATGAATCCTATACGGCAGAAGTGAGGGCGCTTCGTGCCATGTACTATTACTACCTGCTCGATATGTATGGGCGCGTGCCTCTGGTACTCTCTTCCAACACATCGATGAGTGATGTGAAGCAGAGTTCACGCAGCGAGGTGTTCCATTTCGTGGTCAACGAACTGCAAGAGACGCTCTATTCCCTCTCTTTCGAGCACAGCAACTATCAAGGCGACTATTATGGACGCATCACCATGCCTGTGTCTTGCTTCCTGCTGGCAAAACTCTTTCTGAACGCTGAAATCTATACAGACGACAATTGGACAGACAGCGTGATTCCTGATGTGAGCCAACCCATTTTCATTATAGCAGATGACATGAAGGTCAATGCTTGGGAAGCCGTGGTGCACTACTGCGATATTCTGGAGGCGCTTGGCTACCAACTGGAAGACATTTTCACAAACAACTTTTCCGTTCACAACGAGTCGTCTCGTGAGAATATCTTCACCATACCCATGGATCCCAACCTCTACATCAACCAGATGCAGAATCTCTTCCGCTCCTATCACTACCAGCATGCCGCTGCTTATGGTTTCGGAGGAGAGAACGGTTCCAGTGCTACGTTAGAGACACTGGCCACCTTTGGCTATGGCACTGAAGAAGAAGATATGCGTTTCTTCTGGAGTTTCTACTACGGTCCTGTCTATGACCTCGATGGACAGGATGTGATTCTCCAGTCTGGTGCCCCTCTGGAATACCAACCCACAGCCATCAAGCTGGATCTTTCTGGTTCTGTGTATGAGCAAACGGCTGGAGCACGCATGAAGAAGTACGAAGTGGACAAGACCGCTCCGAAAGACGGAAAATTGATGAACAACGACATCGTCCTCTTCCGCTATGCCGATGTCTTGCTGATGAAGGCCGAAGCCAAAGTGCGCAACGGCGAGAATGGTGATGAAGAAATGAATGCCGTGCGCGAACGTGCTGGTATGGGCTATCGACCCGCTACCTTGGAGAATATTCTGGAAGAGCGAAAGCTGGAATTGATGTGGGAAGGCTGGCGTCGTCAAGACTTGGTGCGCTTCCGTAAATTCACCCGTGCTTATACAGACCGTCCGATGCTGGAGAATGAGGAGAGTGGATATACCACCGTCTTCCCCATCCCTGGCGACGTGGTGATGCAAAATCCAAATATTACCCAAAACTATGGGTATTGAAAGGGATTTTTATTATCTTTGTCCCCCAAAATCAGATTTCCACAATGAAGCATATACGTAATTTCTGCATCATCGCACACATAGACCATGGTAAGTCTACCTTGGCAGATCGCCTGTTGGAGTACACCAACACCATCCAAATCACAGAAGGGCAGATGCTCGACGACATGGACTTGGAGAAAGAGCGAGGCATCACCATCAAGAGTCATGCCATCCAGATGGAATACGAGAAGGATGGGCAGAAATATGTGCTGAATCTCATTGACACTCCGGGACATGTCGATTTCTCCTACGAGGTTTCACGCTCCATCGCTGCTTGCGAAGGGGCTCTGCTGGTGGTAGATGCCAGTCAGGGCGTTCAGGCACAGACCATCTCCAACCTCTACATGGCTTTGGAGCACGATCTGGAGATCATCCCCGTCATCAATAAGTGCGACATGCCTAGTGCCATGCCCGATGAAGTGGAAGATGAAATCGTAGAGCTGATAGGATGTGAGCGTGAGAGCATCATCCGTGCTTCTGCTCGTACAGGCATGGGCGTGAAGGAAATCCTCGATGCCATCGTAGAGCGCGTGCCTCATCCAGAAGGTGATGAGGAGGCGCCTCTGCAGGCCTTGATTTTCGACTCTGTGTTCAACTCTTTCCGTGGCATCATAGCCTACTACAAGATCGTAAACGGCGTGATGCACAAGGGCGACCATGTGAAGTTCTTCAACACGGGCATGGAGTATGATGCCGATGAGATAGGTGTGCTGAAGATGGACATGATTCCCAGACAGGAGATGCGCACAGGCGATGTGGGTTATATCATCTCAGGCATCAAGACATCTACAGAAGTACGTGTGGGTGATACCATCACGCACGTAGCTCGTCCCTGCAATGAGGCCATCGAGGGTTTTGAGGAAGTGAAGCCTATGGTCTTCGCTGGTGTCTACCCCATCGATCCTACAGATTACGAGAATCTGCGCGCCTCACTGGAGAAGCTGCAGCTGAATGATGCATCCCTGACCTTCACTCCAGAGTCGTCTGTGGCCTTGGGCTTCGGCTTCCGCTGTGGGTTCTTAGGCCTGCTGCACATGGAGATCATTCAGGAGCGTCTGGATCGTGAGTTCGACATGGATGTCATCACTACCGTTCCGAACGTATTCTATCATATCTACGACAAGCATGGCAACATGACGGAGGTGCACAACCCTAGTGCCATGCCCGATCCTACAGCCATCGACTACATTGAGGAGCCTTATATCCGTGCCAGCATCATCACACAGACCGATTACATCGGCCCTATCATGACGCTGTGTCTTGGAAAGCGCGGAGAGCTGATAAAGCAGGAGTATGTGTCTGGAAACCGTGTGGAGATTTACTACGACATTCCTTTGGGAGAGATTGTCATCGACTTCTACGACAAGCTGAAGAGCATCTCGAAGGGCTATGCCTCTTTCGACTATCACATGAATGGTTTCCGTCGCTCTAAGCTCATCAAGCTCGACATCCTGCTGAATGGTGAGCCTGTGGATGCCCTTTCCACCCTGACGCATGAGAGCAATGCCTACGACCTTGGACGTCGTATGTGTGAGAAACTCAAGGACCTCATTCCACGCCAGCAGTTCGACATCGCCATCCAGGCTGCCATTGGTGCCAAGATCATCGCGCGTGAAACGGTGAAGCAGGTACGCAAGGACGTGACTGCCAAGTGCTATGGTGGTGACGTGAGCCGTAAGCGCAAGCTCCTCGAGAAGCAGAAGCGAGGCAAGAAGCGCATGAAGCAAATCGGCAACGTAGAGGTGCCACAAAAAGCCTTCCTCGCTGTGCTGAAGCTCGACTAAGCATTACCTATAGTGCCCGCCAGAATTTCTGGAAGTCGCTATAGCGTCCATAGATCACCAGCTCGTCACCTTCCAGCAGGCGGTCTTCTTCTGGGAGTTGGTTCACCACCTCTTTTTCTGTAAAAGAGATGCCAAGGCTGTTGACCAAGGTCTTTCCGCGCTTCAAAGCGATGAGCTTAAGGCCAAACTGATCACTTAGTTTTAGGTCGTTCACATAGTATCCATGCAGCTTGGCAGGAACTTTGAATTTCATCACATAGTAATGCTCATCGATGGAGAAGGCTTCCAGATCCAAGCCGAACTCGAAGTAGCGCACCATGTCTTTAGCAGCATCCGATTCTGGAGTGAGAATACCCTCTATGTCGAATGCCTGCAAGATGGAATAGTGCACTGCATCGTTGGCACGGGCAAAGATATGCTGCACACCGAGTTTCTTCAGGAGTGCTGTCACACGTACAGAAGCCGAAAAGTTCTCACCGATAGATACCACTACGGCATCAACACTACGCAATGGCAGCACTGCAAGCGCCTGTTCGTCTGTTGCATCCAGACAAAAAGCTGCCGCTACTTTATCTTTGATAGATTCTATATGCGCCTGCTTATTGTCTGCCACAATCACCTCGTTTCCCAGAGCCGATAATTCTGCGGCCAATGAATAGCCATAATTCCCAAGTCCTATTACTATATACTTCATAGCCTATCCATTTTTTATAATTGTCAATTGTGAATTGTTAATTGTTAATTTATAATGATCTCTCCACTCGGATAACGATACTTAGTATGCTTCTTCTGCTTCACCACACCCAGCAGCACAGTGATGAGCCCCACACGACCAATGAACATCAAGGCCGTGATGAGCAGTCTGCCTATAGTGTCAAGCTGTGGCGTGATGCCAAGCCCTACTCCATCTGTAGAGATGGCTGCCAAGCACTCATAGAAGATGCCTCGGAAAGACACCTGAGGTTCGAAATAGCTTATAATCGCCACAAACAGGAACAGCGTGGAGAGCGACATCAGGGCTGTGGCATTGGCACGACGGATAGAGTCGGCTGAAAGCTCACGTCCGAAGACCTCCACGCGCTCTGAGCCTCGCACCATGGCCCACATGTTGAGGATGATCACAGCAAAGGAATTCACCTTGATGCCTCCCGCTGTGGATTGAGAGCAACCACCTACCCACATGAGCAGCGCATAGAGCATCAGCGTCTGTATGCTCCACGTGCCAGGATCGATGGAGTTGAAGCCTACGGAGCGTGGACATACAGCCAGGAAGAACGACTGTGTGAGCTTCTCTGGAACGCTGAAATCACGCAGCACGCCGTTCCACTCGAAGCAAGCAAAGCATAGCCAAGCCACACTCAGCAAAATGCCCGTAAACAGCAGGGCGATGCGCGTGTTAAGGTTGTGCAGATGGTAATAGCTCTTGGCACTCCAATGGCGGGTGCGGATGAAATGCCAAAGACTGCGCAGCTTGAACGCCAGCGTCTGCTGCAGATTCACCAAGACAGGGAAGCCTATACCTCCCAGAATCACCAAGACGGAGAGGTAGAGGAACAGCGGTATATGCCCATGCAGAATCATCGGATTGGCCAAGCCATCAGGCAGGAAAGACATACCCGAATTGCAGAAGGCAGAGATGGCATGGAAGGCAGAGAAATAGACTTCTTCTTCCAGATCCATGCCCAGCGTGCCATGTATGTCTGTCCAAATCACCACCATGCCTGCAGCCTCAATGCAGATGGTAAACACGAAAATGTCAAACAGCGTGGAGAACAGCGACCCCAGAGAATCGGAGTTCACCATATCACGCACCATCACTTGGTTGTAGACAGACGTATTTCCCATGAAGAACAAGGCAAAAAAGCTGGTGAACGTCATCACGCCAAGTCCGCCCACTTGTATGAGAATGATGAGTATCGTAAAACCTGTAGGAGTGAACGTTGCAGCCATATCAAGCGGTGAGAGCCCTGTGACGCACACCGCACTGGTGCTCAGGAAGATAGAGTCATACCACGTGATGCCACCATACGTACTGTTGGGCAGTTTCAGCAGCACGGCACCAATCAATATAATCACCAAGAAACTTCCTGCCAATATCAGCGACGGATTGGTGCGCCTTCCCAGCAGTCGCACCACACCGTTAGAGAGGTCGAACAGCGAGATGACAATCAAGATGGTAAGCCTGTAGCCCTTGCTTCCCATCAGGTTCCAGAACCACAGCATGACTTGGTACTCTGGATCTGGTTTATGGAATAGGACAGGGACCAGCGTCAATAGCAGCAGGAACATCAGAATCCACGTCACGGCATTATAATTCAAGCGCGTATCCTTGAATCCCAACGTCATGTGCGCCAAGATGTTGGTAATTATCAGTATCCAAGCCGCATGGTAGAACTTCGCCAGCATGCCCGCTTCCACCTCCGTGATGGGGAAACCATACTCATAGAGCACAGCAGTAATCAGCATGGCCGATACCAAGTACGACAGCACCATCAGGATGTTCAGAAACACCTTGACATATGGGAAAATCAACTTGTTATGATATAATATCAGCTGCCTGTTAAACTTCATCTGAGTATCGTTTGAAAAGCAAACTTAATTAAAAACGATGGTATTAGCAAAAAAATAGCATAAAAACGTCAGTATTATGAAAAGATTCATTATTTTTGTCACAAATTATCATTTTAAAAAACTGCATTATTATGAGTAACAAAGTCAAAAGATTCATTCTTCCTGAGGAAGAGATACCACATTATTGGTACAACATTCAGGCAGAGATGCCCAACAAGCCACTGCCTCCTATCCACCCTGCAACTAAACAACCTTTAAAGCCTGAGGACCTTTTCCCTATTTTTGGAGAGGAACTTTGCCGTCAGGAACTCAACCAGACAGATGCCTGGATAGAGATCCCAGAAGAGGTGCGTGAGATGTACAAGTATTATCGCAGCACCCCATTGGTACGTGCATATGGTCTGGAAAAGGCACTGGATACTCCTGCACATATCTATTTCAAGAATGAGAGCGTGAGCCCTATGGGCAGCCACAAGCTGAACTCTGCCATCCCACAGGCTTATTACTGCAAGAAAGAGGGTGTAACCAACGTGACCACAGAAACTGGTGCAGGTCAGTGGGGCGCAGCCCTTGCATACGCAGCTCGTCTTTTCGGACTTGAAGCTGCCGTCTATCAGGTAAAAATCAGCTATGAGCAGAAGCCTTATCGTCGTAGCATCATGCAGACCTATGGTGCACAAGTCACTGCCTCACCTTCTATGTCGACCAGAGCTGGTAAGAACATTCTGACACGAGATCCTTTCCATCAGGGTTCACTTGGCACTGCTATTTCTGAGGCCATAGAACTGGCTACCACTACTCCTAATTGCAAATACACCCTTGGTTCAGTATTGAACCATGTATCCCTGCATCAGACCATTATCGGATTGGAAGCCGAGAAGCAGATGAAGATGGCTGGCGAATATCCTGACATGGTCATTGCTTGCTTCGGTGGTGGTTCCAATTTCAGTGGTATTGCCTTCCCATTCATGCGTCACAACATACAAGATGGAAAGAAGACCCGTTTCATTGCCGCTGAACCTGACTCTTGTCCGAAACTGACTCGTGGAAAGTTTGAGTACGACTTTGGTGACGAGGCTGGCTACACTCCATTGCTGCCTATGTACACTCTGGGACACAATTTCCGTCCTGCTAATATCCACGCTGGTGGTCTGCGTTACCACGGTGCTGGTGTGATCATCTCTCAGTTGCTGAAGGACGGCTTCATGGAGGCTATGGACGTTCCACAGTTGGAGACTTTCGATGCTGGTACTCTCTTTGCCCGTGTAGAAGGCATCATCCCTGCCCCAGAATCCTGCCACGCCATTGCTGCTACCATCCGTGAGGCACTGAAGTGCAAGGAAACTGGTGAAGAGAAGGTGATTCTGTTCAACCTCTCTGGACATGGCCTCATCGATATGGCTGCCTATGACCAGTACATCGCTGGCAATCTGCAGAACTACCGCGTGAGCGATGAGGAATTGGCAAACTCTGTAAAAGATGCCGATGCACTGAATGCCTAAATGTCTACCGTTGTGAGCATTTCTGCTCACAGTGAGAGCATGGGTAGAGCATAAAAAAGAAATGAGCACTTTCACAAGTGCTCATTCTTTTTTTCGAGAAACAATCTTTTTACCAAAACCGATTCCGTTCGGAATCGTACTCAAAACCAACACCTTTCATTTTCTCCAGAATCTCCTCCTTAGATACATCCATGTCTTCACACAATGCATCGAGCGATGGATATTCATCACGCAGCTTCATGTTCAGATAACTGTAGAGCATCATTGGATCTTCTGGCAGGCTCATAAACGCTTTCTTTTATTATTTTGGTGCAAAATTAGGGAGTTCTGCAATAGATTATTTCAGTAAATAGCAAGAATCTGCATGTAGAATTGTGCAATCGGTTGCAAAATCCATGTCAACTCATCTGCTTGCCACTGCGCTGACTGATAATGACATAGATGATAATGGGCGCTCCTACAATGGGTGTCACGGCATTCAGCGGGATGATGCCATTCTCACCAGGCAGCACGCAGATAAGGTTGCACAGCAGTGCCACTACCCCACCCGTCAGTATGGTGACAGGCAGCAAAGAGCGGTGGTTCTCCGTCCCTAAGATCAGACGCGCCATGTGTGGCACTGCCAAGCCGATGAAGGCAATAGGTCCGCAGAAAGCCGTCGTAATGGCAGAAAGCAAGCCAGTGATTATCAGCAGCCACGTGCGTACCCGCTGTATGTGAATGCCCAAGTTCTCTGCATAGCGCTCACCAAGCAGCAAGGCATTGAGGGGCTTAATCAGCAGTACAGAACCCAGCAGGCCTAAGAGCGTCACCGCTGCAAAGCCAGGCATCTGCTTCATGGACACACCTCCGAAGTTGCCCAATCCCCACACCATATAGCTCTGCACGCCTTGCTCTGTAGCGAAGAAGTTGAGCAGCGAGATGGCAGAAGAAGCGATGTAACCTATCATGATACCGATGATAAGCAACATGACATTGCTACGCACCATCGTAGAGAAAAGCAGGATAAGTCCCATCACGGCCATAGCGCCGATGAAAGCTGCCACCAGCACCGCCATAAAGCCAGAAAGTGTGAGAGTACCAGCTGTGACACTGCCGCCAAAGGCCAGCATCACAAAGGCTACGCCCAGACTGGCACCAGAGTTGATGCCAAGGATAGAAGGGCCTGCGAGTGGGTTCTTGAACGCCGTTTGCAGCATCAATCCGCTGACGGCCAATGCCCCTCCGCACAGCAATGCCGTGATGGCTTGTGGCAATCGGCTTTGCAAGATGATGAAGCCCCAACTGGCTTTCTGCGGCTCTCCTCCCAAGAGGATACGCCAAATCTCATCCGCTGGAATCTGTACAGATCCAACGAACAAGTTGAGTGCGAACAGCACCACTATCAGCGCTGTCAACCCTATACCATATTTTAGTCCTATGCTCACGAACTTTTTTTTATTGAGATATTGAGAGATTGAGAGATTGAGAGATTGAGAGATTACCATGCGGATGGTTTGAAGCTGCGCATTTAATCGTCAATTTCTCAATCTCTCAATTTCTCAATAAATTCTTGAATAATACCTCAGCCCTCCCAATCCTTCTATCTCAGGATGGAAGATCTGAATCATATCTCCCAGCAGATAGTCAGGACGGTAAGGAGCCTCTTCATAATAGGCCACTTGCGTGGTATTGCAGCCATAGACATTGCCGTCTTTATAAGCCTTGAGGTGGGTGTAGCCTTCATAATCTGAAGCCAGATAGTGCAGCGTCACTTCTGTCTCCACACTGGCTTTGAACATCCAGATATCGGCATCAGCACAGCGATCCATCACCATCTCCACTGAAAGCGGAATGCTGCCGCTGTCGTCGGTATTGGCAAAGGGATAGTCGGCTCCTGCATCTACCAGCAAGCGACCTTGTGTGCTACGCCCTCCAGGCACATACCACGTAGAACCCATCTTTAAGTCCACAGCCACCTTAGGATGCGTAGCCGCCTGGGCAGCCAGCGTCTTCATGCGCTCATAGTTGCCACTTACCTCCTCAAAGAGTTGCTCTGCCTCATCAGAAGCCCCAAAGAGCAGTCCGTAGAACTTCATCCACTCCGCCCTGCCGAGGGCCGATGTCTCCATATAGTCGGCACACTCCACGATGGGGATTTCCAATTCCTCCACCCTGCCATAGCCGCCACTGTTGTTGAAAGGCGACAGCATGATGGCATCTGGATGCAAGTCGATGATCTTCTCAATGTCTGGATTCATGGCATCGCCACAATCCATCACAGTGCCCTTTGCCACGCCCTCCTGAATGAAAGGCAGCTGGATATACTTCAAGTCGCACACCCCACCGATGCTGCTACCCTTCCCCAGCACATCCACCAGACTGCTATGCACAGAGGTGAAAACCACCGCTTTCTGCAATGGCGTGCGGATGATGGTACCTTTAGGCAGATGTGGCGGCAGGTCTTTCTCCTTGTCCACCAGCACATAGGTATGCAGTGTCTTCAGCGTATCCCACGGATTCTGCAGCTTCACCAACGTATAGTCGTCATACTCCACGATGCTGATGCGTTCAGCGTATGAGAAAGCAAGGGTATCGCCCCCTTCGGACGATGCCACTTGCTTATGCCCACAGCCTGCCAAGCATAATGCCAGCAGACAGACTAATAACCTTATAGAATTATCAATCCTCAATTGTCAAATCTCAATTTTAATCAACGACCAGCATGTGAGCAGGACCAACGCCTACATCATACTTCTTCACAAGCGTGCCATCCATCTTATACTCATTCACATAACCTTCGGTGCTGTATGAAGCATAACCATTTACGAGGCTATAAGAAGAAATGAAAATACGATCCTCATCTACAGCAATGCCTGCAGCAGCACTGATACCAGAGATGTCAACAAATGAATCGCTGATGACACTCATGTCACTGGCCTTATAAGACACACAGGTGGTTCCTTCCTGATAATATGGATAATAAACCACATAGAGCACACCGTCTTCCTCTGCGAAGAAGGTAGCCTGCACACCCGTATCTACAGCATTATCATTCTCATCAATGGTATATATGGTAGAAGGTACATCGTAATAGTTGCCCATGCAGAGTACAAAAATCTTGTCACCAGACTCCAGAATGGCTGTTGGATTCAGTCCTACCTCAATCTTCTTCTCCTCAGTGAATGATTTCAGATTGATCTTAGACACAGTCTTACCATTCTCATAATTGTTACCATAGTTCAAACCATCGGAGTTCACTACATACAGATAACCATCTTCGATCACCATTTCCTCTGGATTAGGACCTACCTGCACGGTCTTATCTATTTTGTTGGTTTTAGGATCAATGCGAGCTACATAACCAGTGTACATAGACACATAGATGTAGTTGTCATCAGCCACGATGTCACGAGGCTCATAAGCAGTCTGATCTGGCAAAATAGTAGTCACTGACTTAAAGTTGTACTTATTCACTACCTCAATGGTATTTGAGCCATCTACAGCGATGTAAAGATTGTCGCCAAAGATGATACCATCTTGCACTGTTGCGCCAAGACTGCGGCCATTAGCGGTAGAAAAAGCATCGTTGACAACTGTCTGTGACTTCTCATACTTAACGGCAGACAATGAACCATCGATGCTACTATACATGCTACCTCCGTTGAATACCAGCAACATATTCTCAGCATCTACCTCCACTTCGCAAGTGGCTGAAGCTCTACCTGCACCCAGAGAAGCAGTAATATCAGCCTCACCAGGAGCCACAGCAGTCACCTTACCAGTGTTGTCCACCGTAGCTACATTTGGATTTGAAGACGTCCAAGTGAGGTCTGTAGGATTACCCACTGCAGTAGCCACAGTAGCCGTCAGTTGCAAAGTCTCACCCATCAGCATATCTGCGTCGTTAGTACTCAGAATCACTGATTCAGGAATTTCGGGTTCATCATTCTCGCTACAAGCGATGAAAGCCAGTGGCAACACCATTGCCATGACCATCAGTTTCAAAAAATTTCTCAGTTCCATAGTTATTTTAAATTATGAATTATAAATAATAATTGTCAATTCTCAATCGTCAATTGTCAATTGTTTTAAATCTCCACGCTCAACGTCAGCTTAAAGCTTCTTCCTGGCATAGGATAGCTCTTCACGATGCTATATTGCTTATTGCCAAGGTTCACCACCTCCCCACGCAGGGAGAGCAAAGCTCCCTTCCAGTGGAAGTTGCGATAGAGCGACACACCATATTCTATATACCCATCCAGCATGTTTTGCTTTGTGTTCACCTCTGTGGTGTAACGGTTGCTTACGCCAGTAGCATGGACGGAAGCATTGAGCCACGGATTTTCCCAAGCCAGCGAGGCTGCACCTGAGTGCCGAGGGGTATAAGGTATCTGGTTCTCATAGCTGAGTGACTCCTTCATAGTCTTATCCACCGCATACTGGTAGGTATAAGAGCCATTAAGCAACAGATGATGTTCCTCTGCCAAGCGAAAGTCGGCATCCAGATTCACATCCGTTCCCCAGATATGCACCTTACCCATGTTGAGCATCGTCCAATAGAACATATTGTATGGCTTAGCCACAATCTTGTCCTTCACGTAGTTGAAGTAGCCATCTGCAGACACCTGTACACTGCTCAGCAATCCATCGCCTTGCCACAGATAGGTAGCTCCCACATTGTACTGACGGGCGATTTCAGGGTTAAGATCCCTGCTGCCTAAACGGTCGAAATAGTTCTCTGTGAAGGTAGCTACGCGGAACACATCCTTGTAGGAGGCACGCAGATAAAGCTCCTCATCTGCCAAAGCCTTCCACGAGAGTGAAAGCGAGGGCGAGAAGCGATGTGCATCCTTCGATGGATTGCCTACCTTCGTCTTGTTCCAATAGTCGGAGCGTAGAAGCACAGCTGTTACAGCGAGTCTGTCCACATGCCAGCGCCCAGAGAGGGTCTGAAGCACCGTGTGACGCAGAGGTTTCGACTTCAGATTCGCATTGGCATTCAAGGTATTGTAAGCATAGTCGCCTGCATAGCTGAAGGCCAGATGCTCCGTAGGCTCATACATCAAGACAGCAGAGCCGTAGTACTCACGCTGGTAGTATTTGTTGTTCAGCTCCCCTCCAGGATACTGTCCACCCTCATCATGATAGTGCGAGTAGGCCCAGTTGAACTTCCCATTCAGCAGCAGCGAGAAGCCGCTTTCCCATTGCGTCTTATAGTTGGCTTGCGCGAAAAAGTTGCGATCCATCTCCTTCTCATGTCCAAAGGGGTTATAGAGTATCACAGGACCTGGCAGCTCACGCCATGACTGGTAGTAATACACCTTGCCATTCAAGGTGGAGTTTGCCGAAGGGCGCACATAGACATTACCCTCCGTGCGCCACGTCTCTATCTGATTGTTCGTGCGTTTCTCATGTGTGATGTTCTCGCCATTCACCAGTTTGAAAGGGTACTGATTGTCCGCACGCAGGTAGTCGCCACTCACAGAGGCCGATACCTTCTCACTGAGTTTCTGATCGTAGCGCATGAAAGGATTCAGCATGCCGAAAGAACCCGTCTTCACCTCAGCCTTCAGATGGTAGTTCTTATCCACCAAGTCGGGCAGCAAGGTCTGCAGACGCAGCGTAGCAGCTGATGCTACTGTTCGGGCGGGAAGGAAAATATCTTCATTGTCGCCAATGGCCAGAGAGAGCGAGCGGATATTGTCGAGCGTGAAGCGTGAGAGATCTACCTGTCCGCTCTGAAGGTCGCTTACTGCCACCCCATCGTAGGCCACAGCCGTATGCTGAGAGCCCAGGCTTCGCACAGAGACGGTCTTCACACCACCTGCTCCGCCATAGTCCTTCACGTTCACGCCAGAGAAGCGTCGCAGCGCATCGCTAAGGTCGGTGATGCCTTGTTGCAACAACTGCTGATTGTTCACCTGCTGGAAAGGTGCCGTACTGGTCAAGTTACGGCGCTGTTCTCCACGAACGGTGACCTCTCGCAGCGTACGTCCCTTAGTCACAAGCGTGTCGTTCTGTGATACCCCTTTGAAGGGCATCATTCCAGCAAGCAGCAAGGCCAGCAACCATTTATAAGACGTTCTCAGCATCTCGATGTTATGTGGTAAATTAGTGACCGCGCACCATCCTCGCAGTGCCTCGGCATAACAATAGGTTTTGCAGGTCTTCTGACTTACGCCAACCCCATCCGTCTTCCCATCTGTCTCCAGACAGTGACTATTTGCAGATTTCTCGACAGGGTTTACTGCGGCGTTCACAGCAGCGGGACTGTTCGGGACTTTCACCCGATTCCCTTTTCATCTCCCTACTCAGCATCTTCGTGAGCAGAAAGACACAAAACCGATGCAAATATACACCTTTATTTATTACGCTGCAAAAAAGGACACAAAAAAAAGCGTTGCCCTTTCTCACGAGAGAGCAACGCCAAATCTCATCTTATTACAATGCAAAAACTATATTTTACTTTACATATTCTGCGAAATCCGTCAGATGCATGTCACCCTTACGCTCGAGTGTATCGTGCATAGCGAAAGCAGCAGGCAGATAGTGACGGGTCTGACCCATCTTCGCCATCTTGAGGTAATCCCAAAGCAGCTGCTTGTAGTCTGGGTGAGCACACTTCTCGATGATTTCCTGAGCGCGCTCGTATGGGCTCTTACCACGAAGGTCGGCCACACCCTGCTCAGTAGCAATGATGTTCACGTCATGCTCGGTGTGATCCAGATGGCTCACGAAAGGCACGATAGAGCTGATCTTACCACCCTTAGCCACACTTGGACAGGTGAAAATGCTGATGTAAGCGTTGCGCTCGAAGTCGCCGCTGCCGCCGATACCGTTCATCATCTTGATGCCGCTGATGTGGGTAGAGTTGGCATTGCCGTAGAGGTCAACCTCTAAGGCAGTATTGATAGCAATCACACCCAGTCGGCGGATAATCTCAGGAGAGTTAGAAATCTCGCTCTGACGCAGCGTCAGGTGGTTCTTGAAGTAGTCCATGTTGTCATAGATCTGCATCAGGCACTCATTACTTACGGTCAGTGAGCAAGCAGAAGCATCTATCACACGACCTTCCAGCATCATGCCCACCACGCTGTCTTGCAGCACCTCGGTATAGATGTTGAAGTTAGGCACATGCTTGTCCTGGCCCAGAGCACCGAGGATAGCGTTAGCAGTAGAGCCCACACCGCTCTGCAAAGGCAGGAAGCTCTTGGGGATGATGCCCCGGTGCATATCCTCTACCAGGAACTCAGCCACATTGTAGCCAATCTTGTCGGTGATAGGGTCGTTGTCCTTGAAGGCACGTGCCTCGTCAGGCAGGTTGCACTCCACCACGCCCACTACCTTACTGGCAGGAATCTCCACATAAGGCACACCGATACGGTCGCTTACCTTCGTGATAGGGATGGCCAGACGGGAAGGAGGATCCAGCGGCTCATACACGTCGTGCAGGTACTTGGCATTAGGATTGTGGAAAGCATTCAGCTCCAGGATAACCCCCTTCTTGGCCAGACGGGCAGCCGTTGGAGAGATACCACCAGCAGCAGTCAGATAAGCCTTGCAAGTAGTCTCACCCTCTTCAATGTCGCACACTTCCAAGATAGCCCAGTCCACATCCCCCATGAAGCCATAGCGCAGTTCCTGTGCCATCTGGCTGAGGTGAATGTCGTTGTAAGGAATCTCACCCAGATTCACATGCTTGCGGAAGTCAGGGTTGGTGGTGTAAGGAGCGCGATACTTGATAGCGTAGGCATTAGCCATGTCACCATCGCAGCTCTGACCGGTAGATGCACCAGTGAAGATACCTACCTTGAAAGGACGGCCAGCCTCGTGCTCTGCGGTGGCGCGCTTTGCCAGTTCCTTAGTCACTGCCTTGGCGGTACCAGCTGGTGTAAAACCGCTAAGGGCGATGTTCTCGTCATTGTTAATCATTGCTGCAGCTTCGGCAGCAGTAAGTCTTCTATAAGCCATTTCTATTGATTTTTGAGTTAACTCTTAATTATGGAGCAAAGATACTGCTTTTTTCTGAATGTAGTGTGATGTTTCCTTAAAATATTCTACAATCTTCACTCTCTGCATTCATTAAGTCGTCACTTCCATCGTACTTGCTCCGTGGAACATTCGCTCGGTAATTGGTTAATTCATCATTTGTCACAAAAGAAGGACTGTCTATTTTGAAATCACATAAGAATGATTTATCTTTGCTTAAAATAAGAAATCAATACTATGAAAGCGAAAACTACGAAAACTCAAATCCCTGCGGGACGACTGCAGTCACTCGATGCCCTGAGAGGCTTCGACATGTTCTTCATTATGGGCGGAGCTGGATTGCTGGCGGCATTGGCCACGTGGTTCCCCTGCGCATTCACCGAGGGCTTGGCCGCACAGATGGGCCATGTGGAGTGGCACGGACTGGCTCACCACGATACCATCTTCCCGCTGTTCCTCTTCATTGCAGGCATCTCCTTCCCCTTCTCTCTGTCGAAGCAACGAGCACACGGAAAGAGCGATGGAGCTATCATTCGTAAGATTATCCGCAGAGGACTCACGCTGGTGCTGCTTGGTATTCTCTACAATGGATTCTTAAACCATCTGAACTTCGCCGAAGCGCGCTATGCGAGCGTCTTGGGACGCATCGGTCTGGCATGGATGTTCGGTGCGTTGATCTTCATGCATACCTCATGGAAGACGCGCATCTGGATAACGGCTGCCTTGCTGGTAGGCTACTGGTTGGTAGTGGGTTTCATCCCAGCCCCTGATGGTGGAGGAGCAGATATCTTCAGCGCTCAGGGCTCTATGGTGGGCTATATAGACCGTCTCTTGCTGCCGGGCAAACTCTACAACGGCAACATAGATCCAGAGGGCATTCTGGGTATTATCCCTGCCATAGGCACAGCTCTGCTTGGTATGTTCACGGGCGAGTGGGTAAAGCGTACAAAGGTAAGTGAGACAAAGAAAGTGCTGGGCATGGTGGCAATGGGCATTGTCTGGCTGGTGGTAGGACTTCTCTGGAGCACGATATTCCCCATCAACAAGGCGATGTGGACCAGTACGTTCGTACTGGTGGTAGGTGCCTACTCCATCTTGATGTTCGCTTTGTTCTACTGGATTATCGATGTGCTGGGCTGCCGTAAGTGGACGCTCTTCTTCACCGTGATAGGCATGAACTCCATCACCATCTATTTAGGACAGCAGTTCATCAACTTCAGCTATACGGCACGCAAGTTGTTCGGCGGACTGATAGCCCTGCTGCCTGAGAACGCACAGGATTTCTTCACGCAGGCAGCTTACATCTGTGTGTGCTGGCTGTTCCTCTACTTCTTGTACAAGAAGAAGGTGTTCCTGAAAGTTTAACCCTTATTCGGGCACATAGATTATTTCGCCGTTCTCCAACTCATAGGCTACCCCTACCCGACGACCTCTTTTACCATTGGACTCTTGATCTTCTGAGGGGGTATAGCGACGTATCTCCTGCCCTTCTCGGGTGATGATCTCCATGTCGTCCTGCCCAGGGTTCTTGATCATGGTAAAGTCTTCACTGCCAAGCAGCTCCGTCATATTGAAGCGTGATACCAGTGCCACCATCAGGGCTACAGCAAAGACCATGGCCACATCAAACAGATTGGCTACGGTAGCCATATGGTTCTCATCACCACCCCCACTTAATAACTTATTCCGTTTCATGCGTCAATCAGTCGGTCTGAGCGGAGTAGATGGCTTTCTTCTCCATGATGCCACGCACCTTGTTTTGCAATGAGAAATTGATATGCTGTAAGAATATTTCCTGTATCTCAGGCACCTCACCCAGTCCCTCGATGTGCAGCGTCACTTCTAAGCCCGCTGCTTCGAGCGCCTCTTTCCAATCTACGGAGATGTCGTTCTTGGCATGATCGCCTGCCACGAACATCAGCGGCACCAGCGTCACCTTCTTGCCTTTGGCAGCTTGGATAAGGGCTAAGGCATTCTCAAACGTGGGATAACCTTCGATGGTACCAACATGGTGATTAGGATGGCCTTCGGCCTTGAACATATAGTCCAACTGGCTGTATATAGCAGTAGCAGGACCTTCTGTGCCATGCCCAACCAGCAGCACATGCTCGCGCTGCTTGGCATTGGCAGGATGGCGCTGTGCCAAGATTTCTGCCACACGCAGGGCATCGGTTGTATCATAAAGTAGCGGTGTGCCTACGCGCACCTCCTTGAAGAAGGGGCGCATGGTCTCTACATCATGACGCAGAGACTCCATCTCCTCACCTTCGATGATGTTGGTACTCTGCACCAGTAGGTGAGTGATGCCTTGTGCACGGAGTTTCAGCATAGCCTCCACTGGGGTGTCTATCTCCACACCACGGGCCTTAAGCCTACGAAGGATGATGCGGGAAGTAAACGACTGCACCACTTGCAGCTGTGGATAGGAAGCCCTGACTTTCTGAGCCATAGCATCAATGGTGGCAGCACGGGTATCATCGTGGGTAGTGCCGAAGCTCACCAGTAATACAGCAGCACGGTCTTGAGCAGACATGCTGCCCAGCATATCATCTGGCACGGCAGTATCTTCGCCTTGTGCCCACAGAGGGGCAACCATGAGCAGCAGTAATAGGAATGAAAGCCAACGAATTGGCTTGATGGTTAGAACACGTTTCATATTGCTTATTATTTTTGTTGCAAAAATACTATAACGTAAAGAAAAAAACAAGAAAGTTTCCCTAAAGATTCCTCAGCAATTTGGCAGGGATGCCGCCTGACATCAGATGAGTTCATGCATGTGCGCAAGGCCTATGGGGAGAGAAGGGAATCAAAGCTGCATGATGATTGGGAGCGCATGCGCTTGCTGGCTACCATCACCATACAGCCGCATGTAAAAGGTAAGATTAGCCCAGATAAGCTAC
>ERZ842401.833-NODE-833-length-45641-cov-10.659874_pt1 | contig 45641 bp, 41 predicted proteins | sample MGYA00521270_ERZ842401 | MGnify/ENA primary metagenome ERZ842401 (study PRJEB31892, sample SAMEA3878208) | bioreactor metagenome | biome: Moose rumen | place: Sweden | collected 2011-10 | study: EMG produced TPA metagenomics assembly of the PRJEB12797 data set... | reverse complement strand
TCGGCACCAACTCGGGTGTCATCATCCTGGCCGCCACCAACCGTGCCGATATGCTTGACTCCGCCCTGCTCCGTGCGGGCCGCTTCGACCGCCAGATACACGTTGACCTGCCCGACCTCAACGAGCGCAAGGAGGTTTTCATCGTACACCTAAAGCCGCTGAAGATTGACGAGACCGTCGACATCGACTTCCTAGCCCGCCAGACTCCGGGCTTCTCGGGTGCCGACATCGCCAACGTCTGCAATGAGGCCGCCCTGATAGCCGCCCGCCACGACAGTCCGAAGGTGGGCAAACAGGACTTCCTCGACGCTGTGGACCGCATCATCGGCGGCCTGGAGAAGAAGACCAAGGTGATGACCCAGTCGGAGAAGCGTTCGATTGCCATCCACGAGGCCGGCCACGCCACCATCTCGTGGTTCACGGAGTTTGCCAACCCGCTGGTGAAGGTTAGCATCGTGCCGCGTGGTCAGGCCCTGGGCGCCGCCTGGTACCTGCCGGAGGAGCGTGTGCTGCAGACCAAGGAGGCGATGCTCGACGAGATGTGTTCACTGCTGGGTGGCCGTGCCGCCGAGGAACTATTCATTGGCCATATCTCCACAGGCGCGATGAACGACCTGGAGCGCACCACCAAGCAGGCCTACGGTATGATTGCCTTCGCCGGTATGAGCGACAAACTGCCTAACATCTGCTACTACAACAATGCCGAATACCAGTTCCAGAAGCCGTACTCTGAGACGACGGCTAAGATTATGGACGACGAGGTGCTGAAGATGATCAACGAGCAATATGAGCGGGCCAAGCGGATCCTGACCGAGCACAAGGAAGGGCACGCTCAGTTGGCGCAGTTGCTCATCGACCGCGAGGTGATCTTCGCCGAGGACGTGGAGCGAATCTTCGGCAAGCGTCCCTGGACCAGCCGCGCCGAGGAACTGCTGGAAGCCCAGATGCGGGCCGATGCCGAGCGTATGGCTGAGGAGCGGGCACGGGAACTGGAAGCGAAAGAAGAGAAAAGTGAAGCGTAATATGAAGAATTTCATCATCAGAACCATCACGGCGGTCTTTTTCGTAGCCGCCATCGTCACCTGCTTCCTTCGCCCCGAGGCGATGATCCTGCTGTTCGCACTGGTGACAGGCCTTACCATCTGGGAGTTCACGGGACTGGTAAACGAGGCAGAGGCCATCACCGTCAACCGGATGATCTGCACCGTGGCCGGTGTCTACTTCTTCTTCGCAATGGCGGGCTACAACAGCGGACTGACCCCTGCCACCGTGTTCATCCCCTACCTCGTCAGCATCATCTATCTGCTGGTGGCCGAACTCTACCTGAAGCAGGAGAACCCCATCAACGACTGGGCCTACACGATGATGAGCCAACTCTACATCGCCCTGCCCTTCTCGTTGCTCAATGTCCTGGCCTTCCGGTCAACGGGCTATGACATCCGCTACACCTACCTCGTGCCACTCTCCGTCTTCGTGTTCCTCTGGATCAACGACACAGGTGCCTATCTCTGCGGTTCGCTGTTAGGCAAACACAAACTCTTCCCCCGCATCTCGCCGGGAAAGAGTTGGGAGGGCAGCATTGGCGGCGGCATCCTCGTGATGGCGGTGGCCGTACTGGTATGGTATCTGACGGAGACCTACGGTGTCAACGACATCCGCCTCAACGCCCTGGAGTGGGCCGGCTTGGGCCTGACCGTCGTCATCTTCGGCACCTGGGGCGACCTGATTGAATCGCTCTTCAAGCGCACCCTCGGCATCAAGGACAGCGGCAACATCCTGCCGGGTCATGGCGGCATGCTCGACCGCTTCGACTCCTCGCTGCTGGCTATCCCTGCTGCCGTGGTCTACCTCTATACGCTGACGCTATTCTAACAAAAATCCCTCCGCTTGTCGTACGGAGGGATTTCTTTTAGTCACCCGTCTGGGTCGACTCACGCGCCTCTTTCTTTGCAAGCGCATCCTCATAGTAGAACTTCTCAAACTTGAGATTCTTCAGTTCAGCCTTGATCTCCTTGTCTGGTCGCAGGATCAGGTGAATGTTCTCTATCTCCTTACCGGCGTGGAAGTCCGTCACGGTCTTCGCGCCCTTCGACTTCACGCCCAGTTTCAGGAGACCGAGGTGCGGAATTCGGATGGCATGCCCGTTGCACAGCAACTCGTCTATCTGCTTGACGATGGCCCTGGTGATTTCTGCCACCTTTGAGCGTTCCACACCCGAGTCGAGCGAGATGTGATAGCCAAGATCCTCCACGCTCAGCGCACCATTCAGATGCGGAGTCATATACCACTTGCCGTACGCGTTCGAATACGTGTTTTTGTTCTGAACTGGTTTTACTCTAATTGTTCCCATAATCTTCTTTCATTTTAATTGTTAAACTAAGTGTTGACTATTCTCCCTGATTAGGTCCTTCCGGATTCTCAGATGTCCCAGGGTCTTCAGGCGTCTCGGGTTCCTCTGTTGTCTGATCGGCAGCCTCCTTCTCCTTCTTCAGCAGCGAAGCCCACTCCGTCTTGTCGGTCTCAAACTTCACCGAACGGAGCATCTGCTTCACCTCCTCAGTCGGCATGAAGAGCACGTAGGCCTTCTTCACCTGGCGTGCAGAAAGGTACTTGCGGATGTCTTCGGTCTCAGGGTCGAAGTTCTTGTAGATCTTCCTGACCTCCTCAGGACCCCATCCTTCTGACTGAATACCTATCTTAAAGGTACCGATACCCTCCACCTTAATGGGATGCCCGTTGCAGAGTTGCTCCTTCATCTGCTTGGCGACGGCATCAAACACGATAGCCACCTGAGCCTGTTCCACACCCGAGTCCATTGCCACATGGGCGCAAAGTGTCGGGACATCGATTTCAGTACTATGCTGCACACGGCCATAGAACTTCCCGTATGCGTTTGAATAAGTGTTGTTGTTCTGATACACACGAATCTTAACTTGTGCCATACTTCTTCTTTTTTTAATTAATGACTTTTGTTTTCTAACTCTCTTTTGAACCTTGGATCCTTTGTTCGGGTGCAAAAGTACGGTGAGAAAACCCACACCAAAAGTTTCTCACGTCAATTCATGTTAATGACGTGAGAAAACAAACAAACACAATCCCCTTTCTGTAATTAGAGTTGTGCTATTTCTTCTGTAGTAAGGCCAGTTATCTCGATGATATCCTCTATGGCATAGCCTTTGGCTTTCATTTTCTTCGCATTTTCACGATTCGTCTCGACGGCACCTTCAGCCCGTCCTTCTGCCCGACCTTTCGCCTCTGCTGCCATAAAGGCACCAACATTGTCGTAGAATATTTTCTCGCTCTCCCAGTACTTGGCATACTCCTCTTTCGAAAGGGCGGCAACCTCAGCCACCTCGAAGAACTTTGAGAAGATACGCTCCTGAAGAGCCTTTGGACGTTCCAGCAGTTCCGGCAGGTACTTCAGCGCATAGAGCCACTTGTCGGCCATCGTCACCAGTTCGTCCTCGGTCTTCTTAAACTTCGGCATCTCCAGATAGATGTACGTCAACTTGTCATAAAAGACTTCCTTCTTCTCAACATCCATCAACTGCACAATGTGGTTGTAGCAAGGCATTGACCAGTTCAAGGGTAATGTCCTTGTTCGGCTCCGTACCGAAAAGGTACTTGAAACCGTAGTCGGTGTAGGGGTTAATGTAGCGGCCTGCGTTCATAATGGTGCAAAGATAAGGATATTTTTTATAACTACAAAGAAAAGTCCCCAAAATTTGATGAGGAATTATCAGAGAGGTAACTATACGCTCAGATACGTAGCCTTTTCGTAGTCTGTGAACAAATTGGACTCACGTGCTGCAGAAAGTAGTTCTGTCAGATGGGCGGTCTGCATTTCACCGACTATGTTAGCAGTGCCGTCAGCGATATTTGTAGCAAGAGTACTCTTTTCTATAGTCATAATATTGGTGGCGCATAGAAAAGAATCGTATCGCAAAAATGGATAGTCAGCCTGTTTCATAGGATACTGCATATCCAAGAGTCGCTGCTTGCCAAATACAGTTTTGTTGATGGTAGAATTGATGAAGAAGAAACCCACCAAATATTCTGCACTAATACCGATGACAACAAAAAACTTCCCATGGTCTATACCTGAAAAGCCATAGGAATGGATGATAGAACCTCGATGAATCGCGCTCTCTATAAGAGTCTTTGGTATCTCCATCATACCGTAGCCCTTTCCAAAGCAATCATTTCATTCACGAAATCGATGTAGTCATCGCCGTCACCAACTTCTTTCAGGATATCATCTACAGAGATGGGGCGATCCTTGGCGGTACTGCTCCAAGCGTATCCGTGAGACAACAATGTAAGTTGTCCAAAGTCGAGATCCTTACATTTACCGATGGCATAGTCGAGACATTCCACATCGCTTTTGGAAAGATGCTGCATATCTGGTAGTTTCTCCGCCTTAAGGATATAATCGTTCTGGAAAGAGAAAATACCTTCGAACTCCTTAGCGTACCGAGAAAAATAACTCTGATGCCTGACTGCTTTGAAAATGTCCTCAATGTAGGACGGAACTGGCCCGTAATTCATTGCAATGTAAGTATCTCCTGTGATGCTGCGACCGCATTCCGACAACGACTTCTGATCTGCGAAATACAGTATCTTGCAGATTTTATGAATGTCACTACGCTCCAGTTTGCTGGCGACATAAAGGATGGCGTTGACCGCCTTTTCTTTCTTGAATACAGGTTGCTTGTTCATATCTTGTAGTCTATTTCCCAGTCAGATTATCTAACTCGGCGGCAAATTTACAAAAAAAACTCCAGACTATATACTCTTTTGCCCAAAAATTATCAGAACCATAGCGTTTTTGTTCTCGGCACCATGCATTTCAAAGCGTATATTAGATTTTTCATTCCTTTGCACTGTTTTCAAAACAAAAGACAAGATAAAACAACCATTCCACCAATCTATATGAAACGATATGTTTTTTTGACAGTAGCAAATCTCAAAACATATTACGAAGTTTTTGGTATTATACAGGCATTAAACCATTATTTACATTTTTGTCACGCCTTGTTTATTAATGTTCTTATATCAATATATTGCACGCGAAGTATTGAAGCTGTTTTTATATCCGTTTCAGAATCCCCTATAAGGCAGTCTATGTCATCCAACATAATTCCTTTCTTCTTCAGTTCATCAAAGACATGCATAGAAGGCTTTAGAGGTTTTACGGTACTTCTCCCTATTACGAACTTGAAGACACCACGCGGAAACAATTCATTGCATATTATCTCTGCCACTTCTTGCTTCTTGTTTGTGAGGACTACAAGAGTGTATCCATCCTTTTTGAAGCCAGATAACAGTTTCAATACAGAGGCACTCACATATACACCTTTTGTGGGGTTAGCATACAATATAGAATCGTATACCAGTTTAAACTTTTCAAGAGTTGTATGACCAGCCAAATGGTTGCTGGCAACAGAGAGCAAGTCGCCGACCTCTGTGACATCGTGCAATTCCTGCGGAATCTGGATGCCGAAGTGGGTCAAAGACTTCTCTGTTGCCAGCAAAACCGATTCGTATGAATCAACGATGGTGCCGTCCAGGTCTAAAAGGATGACCTTACCCATCTGTTTAGAGGATGAACATCAGGTTCAGCGTTACACTCTGCGAATGCTGTTCGAAGAAACTGCGGGACTCTCCCCGTTCGACAGAGCTCTGCATATTATTACCCAGCGGATAGTCGTAGTTGAGCATCAGGAGGCTCTTCCGTCTGACGAGTTCGTATGACAGGCCGGCAGTAGCGGCCACGCTTGTCTTGTCCTTGGAGAAGTCGATCTTGCTGCCATTGGAATATTCCGTGCCTTCAGCATTATTGATGATGGGGAAGTGGAACTTTGTGCCAACGAGGAAGTGGAACCTGGACTGCAGTCCGAGGACGCAGAGACCTACGCTGCCATTGCCACTCAACTGGTGGGCTCCTGTAGTGCTTTCCTCTGTATCGGAATAGTAACTGTAACCGTTATAGCCGTCAGTCTCTTTGATAGACCAGATGAAGTTGTATTGCAATCCTGCTCCTACATACAACTTCAATTGGCTGAAGCCGAGGTAGAAACGGCATTCCAGAGGAAACGTGACCTTCATCTTGCTTTCCCCGTCATCCGTATGAGACGTCTTGCAGGAGGCCAGCATACCCGAGCCGATAATCTCGTAAGCGCTGTTCTCGCTGAATTCGTACCGATAGTCATAGACCAGGCCGCCACCATAGTCCAGATAATTCTTCTTTGTGTTATATCCGCTCATATCAGGATTGCTGGTTATGAGCAAGCCACCGAAAAAGCCAATCATATTGCAACTTAGAGGATAAGTAGGTTCGGCGGACCCTTTTCGGGTGTAACTTTCATATAAGTTTCTAATGCCATACCTATTGTTGGAATAGTACTGCGCCTGAGTTATCGGCAGATAATGCGTCAGGGCAATAAAAATTATCATACAATGTTTGATTCTCATAATTACAGTTCTGTTAAAATGTCCACCCTAAACCTACTGTAATATATGGTTTTTCTTTCCACATATAGGTGGCGCCCACCTGTAGGGCAAGATGCTCCCAAAGATTGATGTCGATACCGGCCTGTGTGGGGATGCCATTATAGATGAATGTCTTCTTGCCTCCTTCTTCCTTGTCTGACGACGATGAGTTTTGCATTTCCTGATTGCTGTCATCTCCGCTTCCAAAGTCGGCGACGAAGCCCCATCCAGCCTGGATATGAACACCGATAACATGGTTGAAATAGTGCTGCCACCCCAGAGCAATCATACCGGCATGCAAACCACTCACAGACCCTTCCGGAGTACTTGGGGCTGATGGCTGTGATGGCTGCGACGGTGTGCCGCTACCGCCTGATGGCGGACTTGACGGCTGAGAGGGCTGGGATGGTTGGGATGGGGGAGTGCCCGTCTGCTCCTGCTGGTCTAGGAATATGGTCCAGTCATTGCTTGTGCTCGGCTTCCCATAGCCGACACTGAAGTAGAGGAAGTCTGCAGAGTAGTTGTCGGGGCTTACGTTGGCTCCCACGTTCAGTTCGTAATACAAGGGCGAGTACTTGCCCATAATAACCGTCTTCTGGTCCCAGCGGGAGTCACTGAATACTTGCGCATCTGCCGTGGATGCGAGCAGTGACATACAGGTTAATGAGAATGCGATAAACTGTTTTCTTTTCATATCTGTTAGTTTTTTGATTAGTAATTGCCTGATGGGGCCTCAGACCTATTTCCTGAGGAGTATCTTCTTTCCTTTGACAACGAATATGCCGCTATGTGCGTCCTGGACAGGCACACCGTTTAGATTGTAGTACACAGGCCTGTTGCCTGTACAAGTCTTATTATATGCCGGAGTGCTGATGGCTGTTTCTATGGCTTTCCCTTGCATAACATAGACGGCCTTCTGCCTCTGGTCAACTGGCGACATCAGTTGCGGGTCAAACAATACCCATTGTCTTCCCGCATCGTTGGCTGCTGATGTAAACTGGGCAATTTCTGTTGTTGTCTTAGCGTTGGTGTCGGCATACCGATTGACGGCATACTTCAGCCCTGCCCCTTGCAGATAGGTGCTGATATCCAAGGTAGAGTCAGTCCTGACCGTATATGTCAGTGTACGGGTGTCCTGATTGTATTGGTAGGAACCTGTCTCATACCTGAAGAGTACCTCTTCGCTGTCTTGGTTGATATGTCCCGTCACCTTATTAATATAAGTAAGGTCGGTATTGAGGGTCAGCGACCTGCTTATCGACAGAATCATTCTGGAGTTAGGCTCTATTCCGTCATAACTTCCACTCCAGACCTTCTGCAGATATTCAAGTGTAGGCGAGAATGAAGAGTCTATCTCAAAAGGGCGCGGCTGGGCTGTGCTTGATAAGGCAAGAGCAAGAAGTGTCAGTGTAAAAAATACTTTCTTCATAATCCAAGTCTTTTCTTTATTAGTTCTACATAATCCAGTTTCTCCCAAGTGAACAGTTCGACCTCAATGTCCTTGTCGCCTTCATACTGGTTGTGGAAGTGCTTCGTAACCGTCTTTGGAGACCTTCCCATATGTCCGTAGGAGGCTGTCTCTTCATATATTGGAAGGCGGAGTTTCAGCCTGTCCTCAATGGCTTTGGGGCGGCAGTCAAAGATATTGGCAATCACTTCGGCCAGTTCTTCATCGGAATAAGCCGTATGGTTCGAACCATAGGTGTTGACATAGATGTTGATGGGTGTTGCCACGCCGATGGCATAACTCAACTGTACGAGCATCTCGTCGCATACGCCAGCCGCAACCATGTTCTTCGCGATGTGGCGGGCGGCATAGGCGGCAGAACGATCCACCTTCGAAGGGTCTTTGCCACTGAAGGCACCGCCGCCATGGGCGCCCTTGCCGCCATAGGTGTCGACAATGATCTTGCGGCCCGTCAATCCTGTATCTCCGTGAGGGCCTCCGATAACGAACTTCCCTGTCGGATTGACATAATAGTTGATGGAACTGTTAAAGAGGTTTTTAACCTTATCGTCGTTCGTTTCTGAAATCAGCCTCGGAATCAAGATGTTGATGACATCATCCTTAATACGCTGCTGCATTCGCTCGTCTGTGTCGAACTCGTCGTGCTGGGTAGAAACGACAATCGTCTCAATCCGCTCAGGCTTGTTGCCTTCGCCGTACTCAATGGTAACCTGACTCTTGGCGTCAGGCCTGAGGTATGTCATATACTTGCCTTCACGGCGGATTTCCGCTAATGTCATCAGTATACGATGAGAGAGGTCAAGTGAGAGCGGAATATAGTTCTCTGTTTCATTGCTGGCATAGCCGAACATCATACCCTGATCGCCTGCTCCCTGCTCCATAGGCTCATCACGTTCCACGCCCCGATTAATGTCTGCGCTCTGTTCGTGTAGTGCATTCAGGATGGCACAACTATTGGCTTCGAAGCAGTATTCTGCCTTGGTATAGCCTATGCGTGCTATGGTCCTCCTGGCAACATCCTGCAGGTCTACATAGGCATCAGACTTAACTTCTCCCGCTATGATGACCTGACCTGTTGTGACCAGTGTCTCGCAAGCCACTTTCGACTTGCTGTCGTATGCCAGAAACTGGTCGAGAATGGCATCCGATATCTGGTCTGCCACCTTGTCAGGATGCCCTTCTGACACTGATTCTGATGTAAATAGGTATTTCATTTTTCTTGTGATTATATCTGGCTGAACGTTATAAGTGATAAATGTTTATGTCAGTATCTTCCAAAACGATAGGTTAATCCTATTTGTAAATTTGTATTTGAACCAATGCCAAACTCAAAGAATGCCCGGACTTTCTGTCTGCCTATCTCCAAGCCAAAGGGTGTAGCCAACCACAGAAGTCGAAGTTTGTTCTCATCCAAGATATCATCATTCTTTAGTGGCAATCCTTCTATGTTAGTTTGCAACTGTTGGTAATGCAGGCCGGCTGATGCTTTCATATACAGGCTACACCATCCGTTATTCAGCCACGCCCATTTCAAGGAAGGCATTAGGAAAATCGACTTCTCCTTCATCTTTCCACCAGACACATACTGATTTGTATATTCAGTCCTATAGGTTTCTTTCAGCGTGTGTTCTTTGTTGTCCCAATATTCGTAGGGAATCTGAATGGGAACTCGATAGTCTCCACTGAGAGAGGAACTGTGGGTAGTGAAAGCCATCATGCCACCGAAAGCGATCCGATGATTAAGGTGGTAATAGTAGCTTATCAATGTGCCACTTGATCCTATTCCGAAACTGAACCAACCACCCTCCGCTTGTCGTTCGATGGATATAGCCTGATATACCTTGTCTTCATAATCATCCCATTGACTTCGAGGCAAGATCATTCCTGTTCGGCTTACATTCACCTCATGTCTATAGTATCTTGTTTTGCTCCCTTCTGGATTTGACGCAAGTAAAATCGTTGCGAATACCAGCGCAATGACAAACAAAAAAACTCTATTCATTTTGAAATAGTTTGGTTATTCCTTAATAAGGATTCTACATATAGCAATGTAACACTGAAAGTCTTGTCTGAGACAGTATTCCAGAACCCGGTGTACTGTGAGGCATGTTCACCCGACAAAGGCAAATCACTGATTATCCGGAGTGCAACAAATGGAATCTGATATTTGTAGCAAACTTGTGCTATAGCAGCAGATTCCATATCTACCGCTATAGCTTCAGGAAAATGCGCTAATACTTCCGACATCTTATGTTTAGAGTCGACAAACCAGTCACCTGATACAATCAAACCTGGTACAACTCTATTGTCAACTTTATATGCCTTCTCAACTAACCATTTCTGACTCTCATACCGTTCAGGCATTCCTTGAACCTGCCCATAGCATAGTTCTTTGCCGCAATAGACGTCGTGATAGGCTGTCTCGGTACTCACCACGACATCGCCAAGATGCAATCCATCACCATTGCCGCCAGCACAGCCCAACGACAAGACCACATCAGGCTGCTGTTTTCGTATCATTTCTACACAAGCCATTGCCGCATTGACCTTGCCTATGCCGGATTGCATCAATATCACTCGATCATCCTTGGCAATATCTTTCAATATGTCAACCTCTTTCTCCATAGCGACCAGAATGCCTATTCTCTTAACTTCCTGTCCGCTGGCGTTAATCGAAAGTGATGTAATCATAATACTCAATGTTATGAATGCTGTTTTAAGGTTCATTTTTAACGTTTAGAAGTAATAATTGCAGGAGTTATAGGTTCGGTCGTTTGCTGAAGTTTGCTGCTTTTTGTCCTCGCTGTCGCTTTCTTCTCAATGTATGTGACGTAGGAAACCTCTTCAGAACCGTCGGAGAGCAAGGAAGACCAAATTATAGCATAAGAGGAATTGTCGGGTACGTTGTAGACATAATCTCCATCGTCTGTTTTTGTTATGAATGTATATCCTAGTTCCGACGTTACATAGTCTCTCAGGTTATCGATGGTCATATTGAAGAATGCAATATCTATTTCGGCAAGAATTCCAGTTGCATTGAATCGATACATAGTAGTGGCCTCTTTATATTTTCCGGTATAGGCCAGATATATCCATCCAGATGCATTTGTGCCTTCTTCGAGAAGGGTGAAATTCCTGGCATCCATCTCTTTTTTCACATCTGTACTCGTCGCACTCCAATTCGTATAGGGGATTTCAAAATAGGTGTTTCTTTCGAGCGAATAAATGAAACATTCGCCCTGAGACGTTTCTGGTACACTGCCTCTATAGTTTACCAGTCTGGCATACAGCATTACCTCGTCGCCAACCTTGATTTGATTTTCGCTTGTGAAAAGATCATTGTTGAGGTAGTGTCCACGGTATATATAGAACGTATTGTTATCAGTTTTGTTGTTGGCAATATAATAAGTGGCGTTTCCGTATTGAGTTGAAACTTCTTTAATCTCAGTAATAAACCCTTTTATGTAGAAATAGTCCTTAGTCGGTTTATCGGCCTCCAAGGAAGAGGCAAAATCAAGAGCCTCAGATGCGGTGAAGGGGGATTCTAATGTACCTTTGATCGTTGCTGCCTTAATCTTTTCTGCTGCATATACAACAGGTTTTGTCTTATCAGTCTCTATCACGATATTGTCATCTTGCATTATCCATCTCCGCAAGTTGTTAATAGGATAAGAGAATTGAACTTTTTCCGTATAACTACTAACGTCATAACCGTAACCGCCTTTTTTCGTGAATCCCATCATTTCATGGGTTCTGAAATCAAGGAGAGAGTCCGTCTGAACGGTGTAGGTTATTAATTGTGATTGCTTGTCATAATTAAAAGTGCCTGTTTCACGTTCAAAATCAACGTATTCTGTTCTGCTGCCTATTGTTCCCTGCAGATAATTGTGATAGGTTCCGTTAGAGTAGAGATTCAGTTCCCGTTTAATTTTAGTCGTAGTCTTTTGGTTTTTGTCCCATCCTTCATATTCGCCAGACCACGTTCCTAAGATTTCTGACAAACTAGGTATGTAGTTTGCATCTATAGCATATTCTGTGTCTGGCTCTGTTTCAAAAGTCACCCTAACAACATCTTTGATATCTAATTTCTGGGTTGAACCATTAGCCAACTCCAAGACCATATATTCATTAGTCTGTGCATAACTTCCTAAACAGAATGCCAGAAGGGCTGTTATCTGTAATGTTCTTTTCATTTTCTTATAATTTTAATTGTTTGCCTATTACCTATTTTAATAATATAGACTCCATTTGGTAGCGCCGTTAGAAATATGCAGGCTTTATTGCCATACATTTGGACGTCTGCATTACAAATATGACCATTTAGGTCATATACATTGACAGTCTCTTCTGGATTGTTTAAACCGTAGATGTCCAGTCTGTTTTCTTCTAATGAAACTATTCTTAATTCGTTGTTAGATACTTGATTGATACTCGTTTGTATCTTGGCAAAATGGCAGTTGGCAATGTCCGATCGCATGAATGAAACTTCCACCTTGCTCGTTCTTAGTCTCAGGGATTTGTCCTCAAATATTATCTCTGGTTTTTCAGATAAGAGAAAAGAGTGAGTCTCGCCAGAGGCCATATCTACAATTAGGGCAGATTGGGATTCTTGCGCTATAGCCACATGAAACGCCATTAGGTACAGGGCAATTAAGATGCAATGTCTTATTTTCATATTGTTACTAAATATTCAGGGCCTTAATGCAGCAGGCATTGACTGTTGATTTCAGTTTGTTGTTCCTGATTAATAATGCAAATGGATGCTTAACAATGAATTCTTTGGCGTTCACGGTTTGTTTACTCCCAGACCCGATGTGGATAGAATAGTTTGATTTGACTATACTACTTCCTGATGTCAGGATTACGGATGTACCTTTCCCGTTGAAGTCAATGTTGTATGCCTGATAAATGTCATTCAGTTCAAAACCATCTGGTGAGGCTTTGGATAGTTTTGAATTGTACATCTGTTTGATGCCAGTTGATGAACTGAGTTCTTGTGAATTTAATGAGGTAATGCCTTCCAGCGTAAATTCGGGGACACGAATCAATACTTTCTCGGTTCCCATCAGGCTGATACATTTGTCGAGCCCAATCTGCTGTATGGCTGCAAGGCTTTTATCTAACAGGTTGGCATTATGTGGATAGATAATGTATGCAGAATATGTCTCGTCGGAATACGGCAACTCCAGCATATCGAATTCGTCGAAAGAACAATAATTGAAATCGCTTTGTACTTGAAGCATCTTACATATCGTTGTGCTGCCATTGTCATTTATGAATGTGCTGTCATTGTTTGAAATACCCATTTCTGTCTTCCAAGTCTTCTTGAAGTCCATCACAGTGGTGACAATGGACTTTGTATTGGCCCAAGAACTGCGGTCGATGCCCTCTGTGTTGTTCTCCATATTGGTGGTGGCATTCTGATTGATGGCTTCTATATCTGCCAAGTTCTTGAAATCCACTCCCCTTACACTCACGTTGTAGGCATTTGTCGTAGATAGGAAGGAGTCATAGACAGTCGTGTTCTGGTCAATCCACATCTTTGAGTCGATATTAAATGATGAATTGCCCGTATTTGAGGCATCTGATGTATTCGAAGCCTTGCTTTGGTAGTCAATCTTTCGACAATAGGAATTAACGTCCGACATATCGTAGTCTTCGATTCCCATATTCTCAAGGTATTTGTTGCTTTGCTGGTCTCCAGTGAAATTTGCCATTAAAGAATAGAGGGTCGTGGCACTGATGGGAGACAGAAGCGTGTTCTTGGAAGTCCCTTTACTATATGTCAACAACATCTTCACGGCATAATTGTCAAGTGTGGAATTAATCTTCTTCTCTATTTCTGTTAAAGGAAGGGATGCATCGCCAAAATCATAGACAAGGGAGTCGCCTTGAACAACATAGAGATTAAACTCTGAGCGATAGTTCATGTTGTCGTTTTCACTGGTGCTACAAGAACATAATGCGGTCAGTGCCATAAGGCAAATGCTCCATTTGCTCTGTCTGAAATACTTATTAGATTGTACTTTTTTCATATCTTTATTTCTTTTATTTATTTCTTTTATCTTGTTCCGCCTATATGAAACATCAGACCAAGTGAAATTGTCTGTGTCCGTTTAAGAAATCCATTGCTGCCACCTTCATATTGTGACTGTGGAGTTCCAAGAGGGTATTCATAATTGAGCATCAGGCAGGCATTCTTCTTCCTGTCAATGTCAATCGTTACGCCACCATTAAGTATGATGCAACTACGGTCTTTAGCAACATCTATGAGGTGCTTATCCATAGTCGTGTTGTCAATGTCTGTAATGGAATAATGGAATTTTGCACCTAGGTTGATGTGGACCATATAGTTCTGTGGACCAAAGAAGTTGAGTCCTATGGCTGTATTACCACTAAACTGATGAATGGTCTTAGTTGGTGCAGAGCCTGATATCAGGTCATAGTCGCCGCTGGTCTTCTCGAACATACCCCATTGCAGGCCGGTTCCTATGTATGCCTGAAAGTCTTCCGAAGGACCTATGTAAAAACGGCAGTCAACAGGCCATACTATTTTCTGCTTACTGTCATCTAAATCCTTTCTCTCTAATGATTTTGCAGTAATGACTGTAATGGATGTCAGAAGATCGAAAGTGAATTGCCGTGTCACATAATCATGCATCGTATAGGTTGCGCCTAAACCATAGTCGTGATAGGTCTGGGTCTGATCTTCGTCAGAGAAGTTGGGATTGGCCGTGTTGTACAGGCCTCCAATGAAGCCAAACTGATGTACCGTGCCAGTATAACCTTTATATGGTTTTTCTTTTTCTACAGAGAATCCAGACACTGGGTATAAAAGAAGCAGTATGGCGGCAATCATTTGCCACCCACCGTTCATATATCTTTGATTATGTTTCATCTTCATCATACCTCAAAATGTATATCCTATACCAAGAGTCAGTAACGGTATTTCCTTCCACATATAAGTAACACCTGCCTGAACGTTATAGTGCTTCCACACATTCAGTGTCAGGCCCAGTTCTACAGGTACCGTATTATATATAAAGGTATTCTTTTCCATTGTGTCTGCTAATAGGAACTTTTCTTCTTCTGAAAATTCATCACCAGTAGACAGGTCTGCTATAAAGCCCCAGCCGGCTTGCACGTAGCAACCAACTATATGATTGAACCAGTGGTTCCATCCAACGCTGATTTTTCCGGCATACAGGTCATCAGTCCCGCTGTTGCTCATTTTTTCCTTCAATGATTTGGGCAGGTTATCAGGGATGTCATTCTTTGGTGTGAACTTTCGCCAGGCATTCTTCTTTGTAGGCCTTCCATAGCCGAAAGCCATATACACAAAATCGGCAGATCGTTTATGAGGAAACAGGTTTGCGCCGATGTTGGCCTCATAATACAACTGCGATGCTTTGACAGAGACCAGATTCTTCTGCTCCCAAACCTCGTTTGCAAACACCTGGGCTTTGGCGTTGAGGGTGATAAATACTGCTACTATACAGATAAGGAGTCTATACTTCATTGCTGACTTTTCATAACATAAATGATGTTTTCCGTATGGTCATCTGCTGAAACCAGGTTGTCGTCCTTCCGCACCCAGTCTCGTTTACCTTCTTTCTCCTGTGAGAACCATAATCTCTCATCGTATTCTTTTATAATGCCAATCCCGGGACGCATTTTCCCAGGGCTGTATTCAAGTTGGTCGCTCCCGAAATTGAGAAGCGAGTCGTATTCGACTGTATATTTCATTAGTTGGCGGCTGGCATCGAAAGAATAGGTCCCATGCTCATGTTCGAATTCCTTGTAAACTGTTACGGTGTCCTCTATGTCAACAATTCCCTGGACATGACTATCGTACGATCCGTCGGGCAAGAAGGCTACAAGCCTTCTGATGGAACTGGTCTTCATCTGCATCGGATCAAATCCGGAATATTGTGCCATCCATTCTCCCATTATATAGGATACGTCGGCTTGGAAGAGAGAATCTACAATAACTGTTGTCGTATCCGTGGTTGACGGTATGGTGTCTGATGGCGGAGTAAGTTCATCATCGTCAGCATACTTAATACAGGACGAATTGGACGCTGGAAGCAAAATGAAAATGACTCCCCACAGCAGTGTAAAGGTGAAATGTAAACTCTTTATTCTTTTTTGTTCCATATTAACTTATTATTCTTGATGATGAATTGGTTGGTGTATGCTTTCTTGATTCTGTGTCCAGACAAATCGTATTGCTGGTTTCGCATCTCGCCCCGCTGAGTTATTCTCTCCCCAATGGAAAGTGGAATGTCATCGCCTTTATACATATTGCCATCGATGATGGCATCACCATTACTTATTGTCATGGGGTAGAAATATGTAGGGAATCCACTCCACCAAATATTGTCGTCAAAATCCATCAGACAGGCAAACGACCAGTGATCCTTGTCAAAAGGCAAGAAGCCGATGGCAATCAGATAATCACCATCTACTAAGTATTTTGAGAATTTGCCCGTTATGTTGATGCCAGTCAGCATCCCATTGCTGTTTATTGAGACTGTTTGCTGTCCTTCCATCATGGATACATACCGACTGGTCGTGTCGCATACAAATAGTGCCATCTTGCCTTGAAGGGATGTTGGCAGCAAATTGGACAAGGAATCAATGGTTACGGTAATACCGCCATTGACACTTTCTGGGAGGATGTTACAGCCACGTACCCCGATGAATTGTGCTGGAGTAGTGCTACTCCCGCCTTTCCATTCTAAGGTATCTCTTATCGTCAACATGGAAGCTTCATCTATGAAAATCGGCACTTCTGTTCCATCTTCGTAACTGCAAGAAATGGCTAACTGATAACTGCCTGCGGGCGTCCCTGCTGGAATCTGACAACGCATAAAGTAGTTGCTAAGTCCACGGCTGGCGGAAATTGTTCTGGAACTTTCATGATAAATAGAGATTGGCGGTAGTTCCGGCCTTTCTGTATTCTTCAACGCTATGTTGAATTCCCCGAAAAAGTCGTCTTCTGATTGTATCGTTAATTTGTTCAGGCAAAGTGACACTGTCTGTTCTGGGAATAATAGAGTGTCTTTGGCTTCTAATCCGCGGCATGCCATTGAGTATTCGGTTTCTCCGTCATCAGGTTTCATTCCAATGAGCATTGCTGCGCCAATGCTGTAGTTACTGCCTGCAGTTCCACCAGTGCCAGCATAAACAGGTCTTAGCATATTCAGAAGGTAATAACCATTACACAGACCATCCCATCCCCAGTTGACATGATAGTAGGTCAGGCTGTCGTCGCCAGTCTGCATACCGTCTATAACAAAAGCGTGCCCAGATGAAGTACCGCCACTACCTGTGTAGAATACTGGACGGCCTTCTTGTAGTTCCTTTTGCAATAGGGCGTGCCATCCCTTGTCAGAATAGACGTCAGGACTGGCAAAGAACATATCATGATCATAACTGAAGTAGTTCTTTAATCCAGTTGTAACATTTCTGTTGTATGCACCGCTACTGTTTGCTGAATAGTCCATATTGACGGCGGCTCCGATAGCAGCCATCAGTGTTGCGACGGGAGTTGCCTTCTCTTCTGAAGAGCAGCAAGGGAATATCCTGCCTTCAATCATATAAGCATCGTCCTTCTTCTCTATCCATAGATAATACTCCTCACTACTTTCCCTTATGTCGTCTTTATTCATCTTCTCTGCAATCATCCAAAACAGTGAGTTTTTGGGTAATGCTGCATAATATAGACGATATTTCCCGTCGGGAATCGAAGACGGAATAGAGAGTTTGGTCTGGGTATCTTGCTTTTTAATCTTGCCGTTGGCATCTTTTAATTTCTGTAGTGGACTTACTCGCTGGATGAAGTTCCCGTCTTCGTCCATCAACAGAATGGCAAAACTCCCTTCGAACGGAGAATAGAAAGAGTCTGCTATTGTGTCAACACGTATGTAGCATTGTCCGAAAGAGTGTTCTTTGTCAACCAGTAAGTTCCTATATCTGAAACGTTGGTTTGTGAGGATTGAAAGACCTACATCTAAAGTGCTGATTTCCATTGGCCCATAGGTGTTGTAAATCTTGTCCCATTCAAACGTTGTGGCAGAGAAATCATAAAAGACTTCTATGCCTTTTGACAGTGTCTTATATTGTATAGAACCAGAACCAGAAACAGGGTACTGATGATAGCACATAATCTGGGCAAGTGCTGTCGCAACACACCCAGTTGGGCAGTTCATATCATTAATCTGAGGGCATTGTAGATTGTATGGATAGTCTTGTCCCCAAATGATGTTTCCCAGTAGGGGGGGGATCTCTGGTAAAGCACTTTTGGAGGCCTCTACCCATGCGCTAATTACTTCTGGATGATTTCCTGCTATGCCATTTATGTAATTGTATCCCAGAATCCATTCCTTGATATGCTCAGGAAGGCAGTCTGAAACGAAGCCGTTTGTTGTGCTATATGCCAGTATAGTAGGCATTCGCTTGTCCTTGGCTATTAGAACATATCCTGTAGGTGTCGTGTCTGTTGCTGACGAGAACGAACACTGATAGTATATAGAATGCTCTTTAATAGTTATATGAGTTGGAAATGACAAATATGCACTTCGCGTTGGCAAGCCGTTTTTCTTGTTGATCCAAAATTCCGTGGCGATGGATTGTGCTTCACTGGCATTCCGATACTGTGCACACACTTTCTGTGAGCAAAGCATCAGAATGCTAATGAAAATGATATGGGCCAAATGGTTCTGCATATACCTTATTCCTTGTCGCTTCTCTGCAAAATTGAAATATGGGATTTCCGTTTTGCTTCAATGGGCGCTTTGTCCATTGCTTCTTTGGCAGAGCCCTGGGCAAATGGAATTTTGGTACGTGCTGATGATGTAGTTGATCCGCGAGCACTGGAAAAGCCACCGATGTTCCCACTTGAATTGACAGCCCAGGTGAGTATTGTTATTTTACTGGTTGTTCCACTGTTAAGTGTTGTCTGCACACTTGCCCAGTTGTAGGGGCCATAATTAGTACTATTGTTTTCTTTGATATCACGATGCATTCTCCATCCGTCAAAATGAACGTCATCTTTGTAATCATCTTCATCAGCAGATGTTGAGAGATAGTAGGATGTTGCATTATTCTTCATATTAATGTCGTAAGTCCATTTCGTGGTTGATGTCGCTTTAATATTGGAGATCTCAGCAATAGGAAGATTATTGGCGAGGGTGTTAAATTGATATTTTGTTAAATAGCCATGTCTGCCATTAGCATCATATCCGTAGGTACATAAGTAATATGTGGTATTGGGTGAGTACTTTTTTAATGTCTCACTGTTTGTACTACTGAAGATATAATTATCGGCTTCATCCGCAGTGTATGGATCATCGGTGTCTGTTAACTCTGCAATGATTTCATTGTCTGAAAGCGTGGATATCTGATCTTCGGTGAGTACATTATAGTACCATTTGCTTACATTGCTGTCTGCAGTGAAACTGGTGACCATTCCGTCAGTAAATGCCACGAAATACTTTGGCTTGACATCACAGTTCGCTATTGCGCCTTCGATTTTTATCCAACCATTAAGGTTGCTTGCTGTGGGGATAACGTAGAAACCAGAACCGTTACTAGAGGCTACAAGATATTTTGAGGCGATTCTATGATAAGTGTCTGATTGAGTTTTCAGTATAATGGTGTTGTTAGTTGTCCGTGTAAAGTAACCATATACATAAGGTGTATACCCATTGCTTCCTACTGTCAGGGTTTTGTCTTCTTGAACGGAACTAAATTTGCCTGATACCCTGTTGAAGTTGTTGTAAAAAGCGATATTACTCTCGATTTCACCATCATCCGTTTTTGTCGGCAGTATGACGGTTTCACCAGGTGTTCCCTTGAATCTCATTCGCCACGTTAGTGGTTTAAGCAGTGCAGTTGCGCTTATCTCAGTTTCTGATGAATGTGTGTAAGTCGCTGTTGTTGTATAAAAACAAGATGTGCCTTCTGTCATATTGACAGCAGTGGACGTGACGCCCTCTGCTCCTACAAAATAGTAGAATTCACAATCTGACTCACCGGAAATGACAGGCAAGGTACCATATGTCGCTATCGTCCAATAATTTTGTGATTTATCGTACGTTGCAGTGCCGTCAATATATGAGGAACCGTTTGAGTTGGTTTTGAATCTTACGAAGAGGAGTGCGCCATTGTCCCAACCATTATAGGTAATTGATCTTGTTGCTACACCTTCTTTGTAGTTCGGGGCTTCACAATTCAGACGCATCTTATAATGATAAATACCTGATTCATCTTGACAAGGGGATGCAATCCCTTTATCGCTTATCTCATTGTCCTGCGAGCAGGCAGTTATCATCAGTCCTGCAATAACCAGACTGGAGAACTGCTTTATTTTGAGAAAAAACTTGTTATTCATATCTCACTTTTTTATTTAGTTAAAAATTAGTTTTTGCTTAAGTCAATGTCATCCTCATAGTCATCCCTGCCAATAATCGTTGGACTTTCAGGATCTTGATTGACTTCCACCGTCCTCACTATCTCACTCTTCTTACCTGTAACCTTTATTGTAGCGGAACGTCTCTCCTTGGTACTGTTCTTTTCTACCTTCACACTGATACTTCCATTATTGGAGCCCGAGTAATCAGATAGTGTACACCAGAAAGAATTAGCAGAAACACTGGCTGTCCAATCATCATTTGAGGTGATACTCAACCGTTTGTTGTCTCCAGTTGAAGGGAAATTGATTGTTTCTGGACTGACAGAAAGGATCCAATCTGGATTGCCTCCTTTTAATGCCTTGAGATCGATACTTGCTATAGGAGTAAGTGTCCCATTTTCTATTCTGTAAATGACATCATGTACTATACCTGACTTTTCGTCACTTGTTAATCCCCAAGTGAAAATTTCCAGATATTTGTCACCAGCGGTAGACTGAAGTGTATTTTTACCTGACTGGTATCTTAATGCATAGAAGGTATCATGAGTCCCAGAGCCGGAGTTGATGCTAGTATTATTATGAGTCTCAGAGTCGAAAGCCATTTCTTTATTTAGTTCCCATGATAATAGAATACCACGACGGTTGGTATCCTCTCTTTTGTTGTTGCTATCTGTCCAGGTCTTGAATTCACTACTGCCAGCACAGGCATAAGTGTAATATTCTGTACATCTTTCTTTCATGTCAACTTCCCATTGGTACACACCGTCAACAAACTGTACGTTTTTTATTTCTGCAAGTGCCTGGTCTTGTAGTTTTTTCGTGTATATAGGATACTCACAAAGTCTGCCGCGATTTCCACTTGATGTGTACGGAATCATAACCAACATATAGTTAGTTCCAGGCTCGCATTCATCATATCGTACCACACATTCTTCTCCTACTGCAGGTGTTATGCGTGTCCAGCTCCTTGCTGCTTGCTCGATTTTTGTCCGATCACCCTGCAAATTATTGTAATAGTCCTGCTCCTTGTAAAAGTGGTAGTGAAAGTATTTTGTATTGCTGCCATAATTGATTCTGCAAGAGACACCATAGGTAAGCCTTAAGACTGCTGTTGGCTCACTGGAAACTTCTACTGTGCAATTGTCTGGATAAATGCAGGGTTGCACCACTGTTAATGTGTCAGTGGTAGTCCCGTCATCATTTGTCGCACGAAAAATAACTGATTTTCTGCGTTCATTATCTTCATTGTCTTTTGTTGTTGTGAAGTTTACGGTAGAATTACCACTACCACTGACATAATCTATTTTCAACCAATCAATACCTTGGACATTTACAGACCACTCTGCCTCTGTCTTAATGTTGACAATTCTTGTGCTATTTGCAGTTCCTTCAAATACAAGATAGTTAGGCGAAACCGATAAGGACGGGGGTGTTGAGTCTGGACTGGGGCAGGCACAAAGCGTACAACTTAATGCTGTTAGAAGTATTCCTCTAACAATCTCCTTTACATACTTTTTTTGATGTTTCATATTCTATTTCATTTGTTAGTTTCTATAAAGTTTTTATTTTAAGAGTGAACCTCCGTCTAAATGCCTTATTGGAAATATCATCCTTCCGAAGCCCTTCTCCTAGCCCGTTGGGAATTGGTGAGTGTTCCCGACTCAGACGATTACCTCTAAATTCCTTCCTCTCGCCTTCAGACGGAGGATTGGATATAAGTTGGATTGACAAACTCTTTTCATTATTTGCTACAAGTCCCTTCTCTATTGCAATACAGAATGTCATAATTGCCGTTTCTCTATCAACAGAGATGTTGAAGTGATGCGTCAATGCGGTATCCTTTGCAGAGAACAGTGTTGCTGTGGTGTCATTTAGTGCGGCCACCAGTGGCTGTACGTCTGGGCGCACAATCTGGTTGGCACTGTCTTTTCCTGCGAAAGATGCTTTTACCTCATTTGGGTGGCGTCTTACTTTGTGCTTGACCATTTGTGCTGACGGGAATGACAATGTCAGCGTGTCTGTTTGGTCTATAAGTATTGTAAGACCTTGCATTAGGAATGTAAGTTGCGTCCCGATTTGATGGCTTGTAATATTGAAATACAGACTGTCACCTTGTTCGGTTAAAGATACGTCAAGACTGTCATCTGTATGAGGCATACAGATCTGTCCTTTAGCATAAAATGTAGCCAGTAGGAACAGGATGGTTATATATATCTTAATTCTTGTCATTCCAGATTAGCATTGTTTACTTCATCAATAGAGAACTTGGCCCAGGCCCTGATGTCCGACTGCATCAGTTCCTGTATGCCCTGCTGGTCTTCTCCCTCCATTGGGGGAGGCATCATACCACCTTCACCTTGTTCGGGTGAAGGCATATTTGCAAGGTCGTTAATTGAAAAAATACCGATAGCCCAATTGTTGGAAAGTTTACGGTCTTTCATCAATTCTGCCTTGGGTATTAATATATAGAAATTGAGCAAGTCATTTTTCTGATCTACTTCAACATGAAAATGCTGGAACCCCAGATGCAATACTTTGCCATTGTATAGGAAATCTGCACCTCTCTTGTTTAGGGCACTAATCAGTGGTCTGATGTCTGGTCTTTCATCCTCCCCTCTCTCTGTACCCTCTACAGCGATAACTGCCTCAATTTCGTTCTTCACATCAAGAGCGTAAGGCAAAGAAATCTGGTAATTTCTTTTTTTCTTTCCTGATGGATCCACATACAAGGTTAATTTCTGCATCAGGAAGCGCATCTGTAAGGCGGGATGTGCAGCCGAGAGATTGATTAAAAGAAATTCTTCATCTGCAGAGAGATTTATCCTAGTCCCTTCATAGATGACCTCAATTTCTACGGCATTCGGATTCTTGTCTATGAAGGCAGACAAGGTGTCTTTTTCTTGTGCTGATACGGATGTAGCGAACAAGACAAATGCTAATGCAATATTTATAAGAATCTTCATCATGGCTTGTTGGTATTTAAATTGTATGTAAAGGACAGCATGGCGTATCGTCCAAGAATGTTGGTTGTCATTTCTCTGCGATACAACTCTGTTGTTGTTTGATAAAAACTATTGTCTTGATTGAAAATGTCATTGATAGAAAAACGCAGTTCTCCTTTCCTGCCTCTTAGGAACTTGTAGGCAAGTGCGGCATTACTGATTACTGCGTTGAATTGTGAAGTGCCAGAACCAAAATAGTTGGTACGGCCACACTCTACGACTAACTTTAGTGCAGCCAGGAATTGCCAGTTTAGTTGTCCACCGTATGATAGTGACCAGTACTTGATGTTCATATCTGTGAAGGTGAGGTTTTTGCTGCTGTTGAACTTTCCGTTTACGTCCAGCACAAAATCAACATTCTCGCTGATATTACTGCCAATGGTTAAGTTGCCACTCCAGTTCCATTGATTGGTAAACTGTTTGTTGTTGTCCCAATATCCCGGTATCTTGCTGTATTTTACCATTGTCGAAAGATTTATATTCGAACTGATGGCTTTCCAGGGAACTCCGTATGCGGCCAAGGAACTCCAACTAAAGTATCCGTCTGTATTCTTATATGACAGAATCTCTGTATTGCGCCGTTCACCTTCTTCAAGGAAACTCTCGCTGGCAAGAGAGCGAAGTGAGCCGATATAGTTGTCTGCCTGTTCAAGGTTCGCAAAGAACACGAAAACAGAGCCGTTTTTGGATATTGGCAGTACGAGACGAGCCATCAAGTTGTGTTGGTAGGCTGGCTCCAGTCTGATGCTTCCCCTAATTGCCATAACCGCATTCGAGTTGTTAATGGCATCATGCACCTGTGCCAGGCCAGGATACCTATGTGAAGCCTTATACTGAACCAGTAATTGGCCCCGGCTCATCTTGTGGCGCATAATGATATACGGTAGGAAAGTCTTATAATCCCGCTTAAAGTAGTATTTGTCATTGGCATTATACAGATTATACATCTGAAACTCTGTACCTGCGACAAGGCTTGTCTTGTTATAATTCATCAGGTAGGATGCATTAACCAGTAAACCTCCAAAATTAGACCAAGTCGATCCGCTCAGTAGTGTGTCTATGGAGTAAACATCTGCGCCATTGGCCATCATTTCTGTTCTTCGGCGCATTAGTCCATAAGTTTTATTCCATCCAGCATCAATTTTCAAACGATGATGTTTGCCCAGGGGATGGATGTAGGATAGCATATAGGTGTATGTTTGCTGCGTATTCTTTGCCATCGTACTTTGGTTGGCTGACTCATCAGTCTGAACGTTGGCAAATTCCATACTTATATCCTCGTGGGTATGGATGTATGATGCCCTTGCATCAGCCGTAAGGGCACGTCCTAACGAATCAAACTTATGTATGAACATAGCCTCGCCAGAAGTGCTGACTACATACTGATCTGTATAGGTGTCTTGATTTAGCAAAAGCGATGTGTCTGATTTGGCCACAGTCCAGTCCGTCAGTCTTGCCATTTCCTGTTTGCTCTGATAGGCGAGGGCAGGACGTAACATTAAATAGTCGTTTTTGCTGATCTGATATTCGTATTTAGAATTGAAGCGATGATTCAGGTTGTCATTGTTGACCTTCATATCCTGAAGATTGTTGCTGGCCGTTTCTCCAAAGTAACTGTCGTAGATGTGGTAATCTGTATAATTGTTGGAATTGTTAAACAGGTAATGCCCAGAGAATTTCATCTTCCCTCTTGCCCATTCATCAGAATAGTTGGTGCCAATAGCCTTTGATTTTGTCACGCCATAGTCACTGACATCGACCATCATAGATGAGATATCGTCAGACGAGGTCGGATGGAAACTATTGTCAGAAGCGCCTTTACTGTATGGTGACTGGCTTGGCGCACTGCTTGAGGCTGTTCCAGTTGAACTAAGCAGGTCTATCATAGAGAAATTCTGCTCATTGATGTTGTTCCATTGGGTAAATACAGACCAACGGATATCATCATTAAACAGGTTATACATACCATATAGTTTGTAAACATCATCTATGCCATAGCCTGCCGTGCCTTTGCCGAACATACTCTTAGCCGTGCCTCGTTTGGTTGTGATGTTGATAGTTTTCTTGGTGTTGCCATCATCAAACCCGGTCATCTTTGAATAGTCTGACAACTGGTCGTACACCTGTATTTCATTGATGATGTTGGCTGGTAGATTCTTCAATGCCATAGCGATGTCATCCTTGAAGTATTCCCTACCGTCAATCTCGACGGCTTTTACCTGTTCGCCATGCGCTTCAAGTTTTCCATCTTTCATACCGATGCCAGGTAACTTCTGGGAGATAAGGTCATACGCTGTAGCATCAGAATTAACCTTGTAATCGTCTGCTTTATAAATAGTTGTGTCTCCTCTCATTGTGGCGAGGGGAATCTTTCGCTTGATGACGACTTCGTCAAGCAAAGAGGATTCTGGGATAAGTTCCAACTTGACGGCCTGTTGTTTCTTATTAGCCAGAATCAGTTTTGATATGGGCTTGTAACCTATATGTGTTACTTTGATTGTGACATTCTCTCCTTGAGGCAGAACAAAGGAGAATTGTCCTTTTGCATCGGTAGTCCTGCTGATTTTCTTTCCTTCAAGTGAATATATAATACTGGCATTGGAGACGGGCTTGCGGTTCTCGGTATCCGTCACAATACCGTTAACCTGACAATTCTGTGCAAATGCTTTCTGCACATTCAAGGTTAGGGAAATGATGGCCAGTATTATATAATGGTATATCTTCATATTTGCTTATTCGTTTAGTATGATGATCATTAGACCAGTTATGGTTATAACGGCCCCCAGGAGTTCCCTTTTGCAGACTCTTTCCTTATTGATGAGAAAGGCCAAAATGAGGACGAACACAGGCTCAGTGGCGCTAAGTACGGAAGCCAAGGATACGGTTATATGCTTAATTGCCATCATTGAAAGCAAAAAGCCTCCATAGGTAATTACCACTACATTGAGTAGGAACAACAGCAACGTCTTGGCTTGTTTGAGTGGGGTGTACCACGTTTGGAAACGTTTGGAGGTAAAACCAATGAACATCACAGAGACGGTGCTAAATAGCATCCGCCAAAAAGTGGCTGTTGGAACTCCTACATCTGCTATAGATAGTTTAACCATAATAGATGATAAGGAGAAACAAAGAATAGAGGCAAATCCTCCGATAATACCCCGTGTCTTGTTGGGATGGTCTTCCTGTTTCCCTATGGTGACAATCATTATGCCACATACCAAGATGGTAGCACCAATATATTCATTGATGCTGAGTATTTCACCTAATAGTAGGAAAGAAAGTAGCATCGTGACAATCTGTCCCAGCATAAAATAGAGAACCTGGACTTTTGCACCTAAGTCCTGAAGCGAACGAAAGAATAGAGTGTCGCCAATGGAAATACCAATGACTCCGCTTAGTGCCATGAAAAAGAAGTCGTGAATGCTCAATTGGTCGAATCCGCCAGTGCAGAGTATCAGAATCAGCATAAGGACCAGACTAAACAGGCCTTTGAAGAAAGTCATACCTGCAGCAGGGATAACTTTCCCAAGACGGTCGAAGACCACAGTAGCAAATGCCCAAGATGCTGCCGACCCTAATGCTGCTATAATGCCTATCCACTCCATTCTTATCTGTTCCTTAAAATGTCCTTACTTGCGAAACTTGAATTTCAACATATACCTCTGTGGAATAACCTGTACGTAATCAGTCAGTTCTAACCCATAGAATGACAACTGATATTCAATCAGGTCACGTGATATGTATGGTCCATGATATGGAAGCGTGTCATCATCCACAGGTCCATTGTCAACGATGATCAGTTCTCCATCTGGCTTTAGGCATTTGACAAGAGATTTCAGATATGCGTCACGGTCACTGTCAGAAACCACGCCATACATAATATGATAGAGGGAACACATAAACATCTTGTCTACCTGATCAGGAAGTTCAAAAATGTCCTCTTTCCCCTTAATGACATCTATATTGCGAATGCCATTCTCGGAAATAAAAGTACTTAAGCGCTCGATGTGTTCGTCCTTCAGTTCGATAGCATACACCTTTCCCGTCGTACCAACCATATTCGAGAACTTATATGTAAAGAAACCAGAGCCAGAGCCGATGTCGGCAATAGTCTGCCCAGGCTGTAAACCAATATTTTGAATAATGATAGGTGTGTTCTCCCAAGTTGGGCGTTTGGGGTTTAATGCAAGGATATAGTCTTCCAGATAGGAACGATGTGTACGACCCACTTCACCCGTCTTCTCCAATAAAGAATCAGAAAGCATACGGATAGAATCATTACCCAGTTTGTACTTGTGTAACAAATAGTAACGCAGGATGCGGCAACTATCATCAGTCAGATAGTGGTAGAAACTGTTGGTTAGCGGATCCTTCAGCATCTCCTTACGTTGCTCTTCGGATGCAATTTTGGCTTCGCATAACCATTGTAAAGCAGAGTATTCGCCACCAAAGTTCTCTGCAGGTATCAGTTCCTCATATTTCTTGATCGCAATTTCTGCCAGAGAGCGATCAGCACCTCCCATAAAGTCGTATACATAATTCGCTGCATCGATACCGCGGTCTGTGATATCGTATGAGTCTAGGCTGCCGATGTGAACAACTGATTTCTGGCTTTTGACGTTCAGTACTTTTTGGCCCTTCTTGGCCTTGACCTTGTGATTCGGCTTAAAATTATCATCGCGTTGCATCGTCAGCATATAACGCTGCTCACTTAGTTCTTTGAATGCGATGGTCTTGAAGCCCCAATAGCCGAGTTGTGCCTGAACAAGTTTGGGATCGACATGGCAGTTGTTCAGTTCTTCACCATGGCGGTTCAGATTGTCGACCACCACAATGTAGCCATTCGGCTTCAAATGTTCTTTGATGGAGGTAAGCATTGACTTACGTTCGTCTTCTCTTGACCAAGTATAGATAATATGGTATAAAGAACTCATCAGAATGCAGTCCATTTGATCGTCTACCCCCAGGTCATTACTTTGAGTATGAATCGCTTTCAGGTTCTTATAGCCATTCTGGGCCATAATGTTGCCCACGTATTCTGCGTATGGCTGTTCTGTGTCTGTGGCATATACCATTCCCGTCCCCCCAACGAGCCTCAAAAGTCTGAGTGTATTATAGCCGAAGCCACACCCCATGTCAACGACCTTGTCCCCTTCCTTGACAGGCATAGAAGCCATGACTACATCTGTCTTGTCCCAAGTACTTCGCGTCGGGTCGTTAAACATCAGAAGATCATCATAGTAGGTACGCTGTGTGATATATTCTTTTACAGAACGGGGGTGATAGTTGTTTAATTCATATTTGAGGACCAGATAGTTTTTCAATTCACGGCAACCTTCAGCAGTGAAGTAGCGATACAGGTCTTCTGTGAGAATGTCACCCTTAGGCACATCCCTCTTCGTGCGTTCTTCTAGCATACGGTTTAAAATGTAAGCCAATGCTCCCCAAGATTTCTCTTTCATCAGGTCGTTGTCCGCCTTCCGTCTGTAGATGTCGCGGACGAACGCTATGGAGTCTGGGTCTTCATGGTCGATAGCACTCATCAGTGTATATGCTATGATAGTGTCGTTCTCATCGGTGGGGTGTGGGTTCATGCCCACACGCACCAATGATGAAGCGTCTTTCAATAGAATTTCATACTGCGCCTTCACAGGTAAGCAACCTAAGAAAGAGATACTAACTAACAATATAACTAATCTAACTAACCGTGTAAACATATACTCAGGAAAAACTATTTTTATTGATTATACGGATTCAGATGCCCCTCCATAAAGTCTTCAGCAGGGAAGGACTGATGTTGGGGTTCATAGAACAAATGAACCAACTCATCGGAGTAGAAGGCTCCTTTCTCTGTCAGTTCAAACCTCTTTTCGTCTTCGATTGCCAATCCATATTGTTTTAGAAGTCCGAATTGTTTTTGGAATACAGTGTCTAATTCAATCCCATTTATCTCACGGAACAGTTTCTTGTCAATGAAGTAATTCTTCAATGGCAAGATAATGCTCCAACGCATCTGCTGGTCTGCATTACGAATCAAACAACGATTGGCTGCAATCATACCAGCCTCGGTACGACGATAATAATCCTCAAAGTCGGGCGTATTAATCATAAAACGGTCATTCAGGCTACTGAAAGCGGACAGGCCAAAACCGACTTCGTCTCTCAACCGGCAACACTGGTTGTATGCGTATAGTGAGATATTACTCTTCTTTTTGGTAAATACACGCCGTAAGTTTTCGTGATAACCATGATCTTCAAGAATCAATACGCTCATCTCCTTCATACGTATGGTGTCTTCAACAGATATTAACTCATCAGGATGATAACCGGAGAATTTCTTGATGGTTCCTTCTTGGTCACCATAAGGCTCTATCTTTAAGCGATAAAGTTGTATTTCCTCAGTGCCTAAAGTGCATGCCTCTTCCAGAACGTCAATCCAATTCTGGAGTGTCTCGCCAGGGTGACCGTAGATGAATTCAATGTTTACTTGGAAGCCCATCTTCAGGCAATTCTCTATTGATTCCTTTGCCGTCGCAGCATCGTGTGAACGATTCATCTTCTTCAAAACGTCTTCATTCAAAGACTGAATACCGATAGTAAGACGGTCGCCTTTAAAATCCTTAATAATGCGTAAACGTTCCAATCCCTCTTCGCCTACTAAGGTTGAAGGGTCAACATCCCAATTGAATTGTGGACACTTGCTGATATCGACATATTTTGTGAAGAATGTCAAGAAACGTTCGAGTTGCTTCGGTGTCAAATCAGTTGGCGTGCCACCTCCCATCAGAATCGTACGGCTTTTAATCTGGGAGAGCCCCCTGAATGCTAGCCAGTTCTGCATCTCTTTTTCCAGGTGGTCAAGATAGATGTCTTTCTCGCCATCGCCGCAATGATAATGTGACGGATAATGACAGAAAAGACAGCGACGGTGACAGAATGGAATATGTACGTAGACATCGAATTCTCCGGGAACTTTTTCGTGGAAGTTTCGGTAAATCTCCTCTGGTGCCAAAGGTGGATAGTTTGTTATTGGGGGATAATGTACCCCTGCGGGGGAGAAATCGCCATGCTTTGGAATAAGCCCAAGACGTTGAAATTCTTGAAACTCCTCCCATCGGGCGGTTGATAATGCTATATAATCGCGTACCATATTAATATATATACCTAATTACATAATATTGTCCGTGTTCATACCTGCTCTTGTCAGAATGTCACGGAAATGGTCTATCTGCGGACGAATGCGCTTGGCGGAATATATGGGGAAATGCTTCTCCAATTCTGGAGGTGTGCCGTCGTGGATAGTCACGGTGTTGGCGCCTGCCAACAATCCCAAATACTGACCGTCTGGTATCATCTTTTCCAGCGAACTGGTCGTGGGCATCAGACGTTGTGGATTCATAATGCGAAGCAATGCCATCATATTAAGCGTCAGATGAGGGTCGCCAGCCGGTTCTTTGGCATAGGGCGTATTCTCTGCCGGGACAAAAATTGTTGTGCTGTTCATCCCTAATGGTAACTTATGTGCCAACTGTAAGTCGGAAATCAAGTCATCTACGCTTTGTCCTGGCAAACCAACAATGTTCCCTGATCCAATTCGGAATCCTTCTTCGTGTAACATTTCGATACAGTGAAGACGATTCTCCAATGAGTCATTAGGCTTGCATTTAGCGAATAAATCTGGGTTTGAGGCCTCGAATTTTAATATGTAGTCATTGGCTCCTGCCTGTTTCAACTCACGATATTGCTCCCTAGTCAAATTCCCAAGACACAAAATGATACGCAAGTCCGGGTGCTCTTTTTTTACCCTGCTGACCGCATTTGCTACATCTGCAATGAATTCCTCATTGATGTTCTCGCCAGACTGAAGGAGGATAGTCTGTCTGCCCTTTTCAATCAGGTGTTGCATAAGAGCCACCATCACGTCGGCACTGAGCGTGTAACTAAGGGCCTGGTCCTTACCGCCAATGGCGCAGTAGTTGCATTTCTGACGACAAACATTAGAAACCTCTATGACACTCCGGACTTGCGCCTTGTTCTCAGGAAAGAATTTGAGTCTTCTTTCCTGAGCAAGGGCAAACAATTCCTTTTGGGCATCATCTCTTGCAAGTAATGCTTCTCTCAAAATCTCGTTGGGATATTCTCCTTCACGTAGAATATTGAGGAATTCATATTGATTTTTTCTCATTTCTATCTTTTGTCTTCAACTTGTACAACCATCGGGAATGCAATGTTGATGGTCTTGTCGGTCAGTGACTGGAGATACATATCGTGTGAAATCCAACTCCGCTGACTATCCCGCTCCTTCGAGAAATTAACCTTCTCTGAGTAACTGCCTTCGGAATGGTCGTAATATTTTTTCTGTGTGTAACCCTCCATCTGCTGGGTACCATAGTTGAGGATGGAGTCTGTTCTAACATTATATGTAATTGTCTTGCTAGATGAGTTGTAGGTATATGTTCCACGCTCATGCTCAAAGTCCAGATAATCGTTTTTCCCGGACTCCACAAGAATTCCCTGAATGACATTGATGTATGTACCATTCGCATTGAGGGTAAGAAGACGCTTGATTTTGGTGTTCTTTTCCTGATTTGCATCCCAACCTTCATAGTCTCCTACCCATACCTTTTGTATGTCAGATTGTGAAGGAGAGTAACTGTTGTCAATATACTGTTCAACATCTGTGTTCGTTAGGATTGGTTTTTCCGGATTATCAATATCCACCTTGCCACCAGGAGTGTCGTCATCATCACCACCACACGCTGTTAACATTGCACAAGGCAGAACAAATGCTGCCATCATAAAATACTTGAATTTCATAAACGTTTTCACATTTATGTCCCTCAGCCACCCAAACAGAGACGGTTAATTTTACTTTAATCTTTGTTTGCCCATAGATACGCGGGAGCGGGGTAACTGTACTTGCCACTAGTCCCTTTACCAAACGCTTTCGCATTAACTAACAGGTTAAAGTGCCTTGCAAACGCTCTCCCATAAATATGCATCCAGCCCTTAAGCTCGTTGTATTTTGTTGCAAGAAGCCCCGAGAGTTTGGACGTTGCAAAGTTACAGACTTTTTCACAATGAGGCAAACTGGAAAAATGAATGAATTTTGCTAAAAAGACTAATTTGAGGACAAGCGGCACAAAAACAACGACAAGAGGAATAAAAAAATCGGATTCGCATTCCTGTTATTACTTTTTTCTCAGAAATGAGAGAAAAAACAAATATTTTTTTTGTATTTTTGCACTTCGTAAATCCCATAGCAAGAATGAGAACTATAAAAAGAATCATAATATGCATAGTACTCTTCGCTGGAATGGTGGCCTGCAACCCTGATTCCAAACAAGGCGCAGCCCCGGATCTACGGCGAATACAAGATTCATTGACTTCAGGAAACTATGAGGTTGCAAGGCAACTTATTAATAGCAAAATGGTCACGGCACCAGACAGCGACACCTTCTACCGATGGCTTTCTATAATGAACTCAGCATGGTTTGCCGAAATGAATACCGACTCGATGGTTGCAACCAGCCAGCGCATCCACCAGTATCTATTAAGACATCAGCAAGAGAGCAATAAGGTGCGGCAGTTGATCTGGGCAGAGTGGCTGAAAGCACGAGGCGTTTACTTCAGTACAGTGGAGGGACTGCCAGACTCTGCATTGGCATATACAGAGCAGGCGCTAAAAATGATGAATGGCTTGAACGACATCGACGATTTGCGTCTGATTGGCTTGAGCAATCGGGCTTACTTCTACCAACAAAAGGGTGTCCTTGACATGAGTGCTGACTGCTATCTTAAGGCACTGGAGGCTGCCGACTCAATGGGCAAGAGCGAGCAGGCCAAACCTGCCCTAATGCTTGGTATCAGTACTGTCTATACTTTTATGGGAGACTATATCAATAGTGCTGTCTGGTGGGAAAAGACCAGAGAACTCCTACCAAAAATGGTTAAGGCGGATCAGTTCATCTACTATAACAATCGTGGTAATGACTACTACTTCCAGCAGCAATATCCTGAGGCCCGCGACTGCTTTAACCAAGCCTCAAAAATAGTGAAGGATGACGAGGGCAAAGCCTGGGACTACTATATGGCTCTTGCCAATCTCGGCGAAGTATATGTTTGTCTCGAAAGGGCAGACTCAGCCCGAATGATGATTGAACAGGCTGACTCTTTTTTTCGCAAAGTGGACTTTACACCTTCATTATACTACATAGAGACCTCAAAGATAGAACTGGAGGTATTAGAAGGGCACACAGACAGAGCCATGCAAATGATACGCAACAGCCAGATTACCGCCCCTTCTGTCTCCGCCAAGGTGTTACGGTTAAAAGCCATCGAGCAAGTGATGAAGTTGACAGATAACTATCGGGAAGCATATAACGTCAGCGAACAGATACATACCCTCAACGACTCGATACAAGCAAACAACGTACGGATGCAGTTCAGCAGCCGGTTATTGGGATATGAGCACGATAAACGCTTGATGGAGCAACGGCTGACGTTGGAGAAGGCTAAAGAAGGAAGTCGTCTGGCTTGGGCACTCAATGGCTTGGTTATGATAGTTGCCATCCTCTTGTTTTGCCTTTTCATTATCTATCGACGTCGACAGCAAATACAGAGACTCTTAGCGCACCAACAAATCACTGCTTTGCGTATGGAAAACATCCGGAACCGCATCACACCTCATTTCATCTACAATGCCCTGACCCACGAGACGCTCGCGCAGTTGGAGGGTCGTAAAGTTGATTTGGGAACGTTGACTCAATTGTTGCGCAAGGGCGTGGAACAGGCTGATATGATGCAGGCCACACTTGCTGAGGAGTTGGCTTTCATTGACTACTATGTTGAGATTGAGGGTCGCCAGATTGGACCTGATTTCCATTTTTACAAAGACATAAGTACTGACGTCGATACCAAAACAGTCATATTGCCTGCGATGATTGTACAGGTTTTCGTTGAGAATGCCCTGAAGCATGGACTGCGTACAAAAAAGTGCCCCCCCCACCTCCCTGAAGGACAGCGAAAACTGACTATCCGCATTAGTCGAATAGAAGAAAGCACTCTTATAGAGGTGATTGATAACGGCCAAGGGCTACAGCAGCCTGTCAATAAAGGTGGCATTGGTATCCAACTGATTCGCCAAACCATAGAACTGCTGAATGAACGGAATGAAAATCGAATAGCATTCGGCGTAGGCAATTGGCAGGAGAACGGTGAAAGTGGATGTCGCTCATGGATTAAATTGCCTGACCATTACAATTACGATTTCAAACTCCAGACAAACAAATAACACTAAAGAGATGGAAGATAAACAACGACTGGTGAAAGTCTTTATCGTAGATGACAACGCGGAGGCCATTATGGTACTGCGACTTATGCTTGAAAAGAATTATTCAGTGAGGGTGGTGGGAACTGCCAACGATGCCGAAACGGCTGTTGAGGACATCGTCAAGACGGAGCCTAACCTTATCTTCCTTGATGTGGAACTGCCCACCATGTCGGGGCTGGACTTCTGTACACTCATTCTCAACAAAATCAGTCCAGAGACCAAAGTGGTATTCTATACTGGCCACGACAAATATATGCTTGATGCTATCCGACGTCAGGCGTTCGACTACCTTCTGAAACCACCTACAGAACAGGATCTGAGCCAGATAATGACTCGCTATTATGAGGAGAAACTGGCAACTATCCCCCAAATATCACACTCCGAAAATAGTCTGCCAATTATCCTTGTTGTCAATGCCCTGAATGAGCATATGACGCTAAGACTTCTTGACATTGCATTCTTCAGATATAACCAGGAGCGAAAACTGTGGGAAACAATTTGTACAAATAACACTATCTATATGCTGCGACATCGCACTACCGCTGACGTCATTCTGAGATACACAGCTGACTTTGTACAAATTCATAAACGTTATATCGTCAACATTAATATCATCAAGAAGATACAAGATTCCACTTGTATTCTGAAAGAACCTCTTGGCAGTATCCATGAACTTAAGATAAGCAAGAATTATCGTCAAAGTCTTATGTCTGCCTTTTATTCGATGTGACAAATGTTAGTTTTTCATCTGATTCGGGATGCTCTTTCACATTATTGATAAATAGTTATCCTTCAGGATAAATGTGTAGTGTTTTCGCACACAATTACGGTGTGTTCGCGCACAATCGGTTGATTTACATCAAAAGAAAGGCGGTTTTTGTGGAAAAATGGTGGGCAATCCATTGCGGGATGGAAAATTCGCCGTACCTTTGCATCGTCAAAAGAAAACAAGTAGACATCTTCAATAGAGAAAAGTTTTAGGTAAGAGATTGCATAGATAGTTAGTTAGAGTTAGTAATAAGTTAGTTAGTAAGTTTTAAGTTTTAGGTTTTTAGTTGATAATAGGTATTACAGAGGTAATAAAGATTAGTTGAAAAGGATAACGCGCAACGACGTCGGGATGACGGAATTGCTATTTTAGAAAAGGTTTTTAGTTATTCATAGATTGTTGGTGCCGCTCCTGAGTCGTTGATGACCCAAGAGCGGTAATTTTTTGTGGCTCTGAGATGGGAGTCAGGGCAGGAAACTGACAATCTGCTCCAGATACTGCTGGTCGGTGGCATCAAAGGTGTTGAGATCCTTGCTGTCGATGTCGAGGACAGCCACAATATCATCGCCTCGCCAGACGGGGACAACAATCTCCGAGCGGGAGAGGCTGCTGCAGGCGATATGGCCAGGGAACTGCTCTACATCAGGCACGATGACCGTCTCGCGTCGCGCGTAGGCAGTGCCACAGACGCCCTTGCCGTGGGGGATGCGATAGCAGGCGACAGGGCCTTGGAAGGGGCCAAGGTGCAACTCGCCCTCCTTCTCAATATAGAAGCCTGTCCACCAGAAGCCCATTGCCTCGTGGATGGCTGCACTCAAGTTGGCCATCACGGAGATGGCGTCACGCTCACCTTCTACGAGGCTTCTGGCCTGCTCTACGAGCAGTTGGTATTTCTCTTGCTTTGTCATTGGGTTCTTCTTTTTGGATATCTTTGATGACGGTGGCCTTCAGGATACGGATGTCCTCCAGGGGCCGGTTATACTTGTCGGTCTTGCTCTGCTGGATGCTGTCGACGATCTCCAGGCCTTCGACCACCTCGCCGAACACCGTGTACTGACCGTCAAGGTGGGGCGTGCCGCCCTGCGTCTTATAGACCTCCTTCATCTCTTTCGTCAGTTCCACGTTGCCGTTGGTCGCCTTGTCGAGACGTTCTTCGGCCTTGGCGAGCGAGGTGCTGTTGTGGATGTGTCCCCAGACAATATAAAATTGGCAGGCCGAACTGCGCATCTCCGGATTGACATCGTCGCCCTCACGCGCCATAGCCACTGTGCCACGGCGATGGAAGATCTGCGGCAGACGGAATTCTGGCTCGATGGTGTAGTCGAAGTCGCCCGTGCCGAGTCGTTCCCCGGGTTTGGCGTGCTTGCTGTTGGTGTCGCCGCTCTGTATCATAAAGTCCTTGATGACCCGATGGAAGAGCAGCGAGTCGTAGACGCCCATCTTCGTCAGTTTCAGGAAGTTGTCGCGATGCAGGGGCGTCTCGTTGTAGAGTTCGATACGGATGTTGCCCGCTGTGGTTTCCAGGAGCACTTGTGCCCTGTCCTGGGCAGAAGAAGTGAAAAGTGAGAGGTGGAAGGTGAGTAGTGCAAACAGCACTCTTTGCATCCACCATCTGTTCGTTTCACCGAATGTCATCTTGTTTGTATTCATAATTTTCAATCTTTCAATCTCTCAATCTCTCACTGCCTCAATCTTCAACTTCTCGCTCCAGCCTCCCTTGAAGAGTCGGACGAGGAAGATGCTGCCACGGAAGGTGAGTTCGATGGCCATAGCCGTCCAGACGCCCTTCAGACCGAACTTCGGCGCGAGGGAGGCGGCGAGCGTCAGGCGGACGAACCACATCGAGCAGAGGCTCATCGCAGCAGGGATGAGGGTGTCGCCGGCCCCGATGAACACACCGTTGCAGACAATGGCTGCGGCAAACATCGGCTCTGCCCACGCCTCGATGCGCAGCACCTGCGTGCCCTGGGCAATCACTTCCTCGACGGGCGACATCAGCGTCATCAGTTCCGGGGCGAATATCCACATCAGCACACCCATCACCGTCATCACCCCGATGCCCAGTCCGACGGACATCCGGGCGAAGGAACGCGTCAGCAACTTCTGGCCCGCACCGATGCCCTGTCCCACAAGTGTGGTGGCAGCCTCGGCGATGCCGTAGCCCGGCATATAGCAGAGGCTCTCAACGGTGATGGCCAGCGAGTGGGCAGCGATGGCGATAGTGCCTAATGGTGCCACAATCAGGGTACTGATGATCTGTGCCGACCCCATCAGCATGTGCTGGAGACCCATCGGTGCCCCGATCTTGAAAGCGGTGCTGACAGTGTCCGACTTCGGACGGAAGGAGCCGGGGTGTCCCTTCAGCGAGAGCATCTTCGAGCGGACGAGCAGGAAATAGAGCATCAGGCCAGCCGTGATCAGTTCGGCCACACCTGTTCCCATTGCAGCGCCCATCACGCCCATATCCAGTATATATATAAATAGGTAGTTGAAGCAGACGTCCATCACGCACATCCCGATGTTCAGGATGGAGGGAATCTTCATATTGCCCGAGCATTTCAGCATCGAGCCGGCCAGTCCTTCCATCTGGAAGAAGATGCCGCAGAGGCCGATGATGGCAAAGTAGAGCGAGGCATCGCGGGCTATCTCCGCCGAACCGCCGAGCCAGTAGGGTAGGGGGCCGCTGATGGCGAGGGCGGTCAGCGAGATGGCCAGTGCCCAGATGAAACAGCAGACGAGCGACTGCCGCAGCACGCGGCGGGCCGCCTCGAAGTCGTTGGCCCCAATGAAATGCGCCACCTGCACGGAGAAACCCATATTTGCTGCCGAGGCCAGTCCGCCCATCAGCCATCCCGTGGTCTCCACCAGTCCGATGGAGGCCGACGCCTTGGCACCAAGGTGTCCCACCATCGAGGCATCGATGAAAAACATCACGGTGGCGGAGATCTGCGCCAGGATGGAGGGAATACTCAGGCTCACGATGAGCCAGAGTTTCTCGCGCTGGGTCATCGTGCGGCCTTCCCGGATATAGGATAGCAGCAGTTCGCTGTTCTTCACCTTCTTCATTTCGATTGCAAAGGTAGCATAAAGCGCGGGAATATCCAAATTAATTTGGAACTTTTACGTTTTTGGCCGGTAATGTCAATTTGAAACAAAAACGGCGACTTTGCTTTCGAATCGGAAGCAAAAATGCTTTCGTTATTATCAAATTGCTTTTGGATTAAACTTTCTTCTAAACTTTTGCTGCATAATTCCCGTTTATTCTTGCAAAAAGTCGTACTTTTGCACTCGAGAATTAACAAAGTGTCACTTTAGTAATAGGTAAAAAGTTTAAAGGAGAAAAAGGTATGAAAAAGATTGAGGCAATTATCCGCAAGACGAAGTTTGAGGATGTAAAGAAAGCCCTGCTGAACTCAGACATCGACTGGTTTGAGTATCACGATGTACACGGCATCGGGCAGAGCCGTCAGGAGCGCATTTACCGTGGTGTACAGTATTCTACGGACGTGATCGAGCGTGTGGCTCTGTCCATCGTGTGCCGCGACATCATCGTGGAGCCTACCGTCAAGGTGATCCTGCAGGTGGCCCATACGGGTGAGATAGGTGACGGACGTATCTTCGTCAGTGATATGATAGACACCTGGTCTATCCGTACTGGCGAGAATGGCGATACTGTTTTGAGAGACAAGAAATAAGGGTAACAACACAAACACAAAATGATTATGAACGAAATTGGATTATCACTCGATACCGTATGGATGCTATTGGCAGCCATGTTGGTTTTCTGGATGCAGCCGGGCTTTGCCCTCTGCGAGGCAGGTTTTACGCGTAGTAAGAACACGGCAAACATCCTGATGAAGAACTTTGTCGACTTTATGTTCGGCTCCCTGTTGTTCTTCTTTATCGGCTTCGGCTTTATGTTCGGAAGCGACGGCGCAGGATTCATCGGTGCCCCCAACTGGGGTGACCTCTCTTTCTATAAGGGCGACCTTCCGACGGAGGGCTTCCTGATCTTCGAGACCGTCTTCTGTGCCACCTCTGCCACTATCGTTAGTGGTGCGATGGCCGAGCGTACGAAGTTCTCGATGTACCTCGTCTATAGTGCAGCCATCTCGCTGTTCATCTACCCGATAGAGGGTCACTGGACCTGGGGCGGCGGCTGGCTCTGCAACGATGCAGCCGACTCGTTTATGATGTCGACCTTCGGCGACGTGTTCCACGACTTTGCCGGTTCGGCTATTGTACATAGCGTGGGTGGTGTGCTGGCGTTGATTGGTGCCCTGGCACTCGGTCCCCGTCTGGGTAAGTATGGTGAGGACGGCAAGAGCCGTGCTATCCCTGGCCACAACCTGGCACTGGCCTCACTCGGTGTGTTCATCCTCTGGCTCGGTTGGTTCGGCTTCAACCCTGGCTCTCAGTTGGCAGCCTCTGGCGAGGTGAACCGTATCGCCATCTCTCACGTGTTTCTGACAACGAACCTGGCCGCTGCGGCTGGTGGGGTGGCGACGATGTTCCTCACTTGGTATAAGTATGGCAAGCCCTCGCTCTCACTGACGCTCAACGGCGTGCTGGCAGGTCTTGTGGGCATCACGGCTGGCTGCGACCTCGTATCTCCTGTGGGTGCCGTCATCATCGGCCTCGTATGCGGACTGGTGCTGGTCTATGCCATCGAGTTTATCGACCATAAGTTGCACATCGACGACCCTGTAGGTGCTTCGAGCGTACACGGTGTCTGCGGTATTATTGGAACCCTGATGACGGGTCTGCTCTCCACCAGCAATGGTGCCTTCTACGGCCACGGCTGGGGATTCTTCGGGGCTGAGTTGTTCGGCATCCTCGTCATCGACCTCTGGGCTGCTGCCTGTGGTTTCGCCCTGTTCTATGGCATCAAGAAGGCCTGTGGCCTGCGTGTCGGTTCTCGTATTGAGGAAGAGGGTCTGGATATCTACGAGCATGGAGAAAGTTGTTATAACTAAGAATGAAATAATGAAATAATGAAAGGTATGAAGAAGATGATTATATTGGCAATGGGACTGATCGCAGGCGCGACGGCCTTTGCACAGGACAAGATAGAAACCACGGTTTCGGCAGACGTTGTGAACCAGTACATCTGGCGCGGACAGGATCTGGGAAGTACCGCCGTACAGCCTACATTGGGCATCGGCTACAAGGGCCTGAGCCTTTCGGCCTGGGGCAGTTACGGACTGACCGATCCTGCCGACACCAAGGAGTTCGACCTGACGCTCGCCTATACCATCGACGGTTTCAACATCGGTGTGACCGACTATTGGTTTAACGCGGGTCTCGACCCCGACAACCGCTACTTCAAGTACGATGCCCACGGCACGAACCACGTCTTCGAGGCCAACATCGGCTACGACTTCGGACTGGCCTCCATCCAGTGGTACACCAACTTCAGCGGCAACGACGGCCTGAACAAGGATGGCAAGCGGGCCTATAGTTCCTACGTGGAACTGGCCGCCCCCTTCAAGTTGGGAGGGGCCGAGTGGACGGCCTCGGTGGGCGCCGTGCCCTTCGCCACCGACTTCTACGGCACCGATGGCTTTGCGGTGACCAACGTGTCGCTGCAGGCCTCGAAGGCCATCCCGATCACGGATCGGTTCTCGCTGCCTGTCTTTGCGGGCATCTCCACCAACCCGCAGGCACAGAAAGCCTACCTCGTCTTTGGATTCACGCTTCAGCCGTGAGTCCAAAGACTCTCTCATTTATTTCGCAAACATTCAGATAACTAAAAAAGAGATATGGAAACAAAGTACATTTTCGTTACGGGCGGTGTGGTGTCCTCGCTGGGTAAGGGCATCATATCCGCCAGTATTGGCAAGTTGCTACAGACGCGCGGCTACAAAGTGACGATCCAGAAGTTCGATCCCTACATCAACATCGACCCAGGCACGCTGAACCCCTACGAGCACGGTGAGTGCTACGTCACCGTGGACGGGATGGAGACCGACCTCGACCTGGGACATTACGAACGGTTTACGGGCATCAACACCACCCGCAACAATTCTGTCACCACGGGCCGTATCTACAAGACCGTCATCGACCGCGAGCGGCGGGGCGACTATCTGGGCAAGACCATCCAGGTGGTGCCCCACATCACGGACGAGATCAAGCGTCGGATGCTGCGCGAGGAGGAGCAGGGTGAGGAGTTGGACTTCGTCATCACCGAGGTGGGCGGCACCATCGGCGACATCGAGAGTGCGCCGTTTATGGAGGCCATCCGCCAGTTACGCTGGCAGTTGGGACGCAATGCCGTGTGTGTGCATCTGACCTACGTGCCCTATCTGAAGGCTGCCGACGAACTGAAGACGAAGCCTACCCAGCACAGCGTGAAGGAGTTGCAGTCGATGGGCATCCAGCCCGATATCCTCGTACTGCGCACGGAGCGTCACCTCGACGACCATATACGGATGAAGGTGGCCTCCTTCTGCAATGTCGACCTCGAATGCGTGGTGCAGAGCGAGGATATGCCGAGCATCTACGAGGTGCCGGTGAGTATGCAGCGTCAGGGCCTCGATGCCGCCATCATGCGCAAGATTGGCATCCCCGTCGGCGAGACGCCCGCAATGGCCTCGTGGCACGAATTCCTCGACAAGCAGCGCCGGGCCACCCGCGAGGTGCATATCGGCCTCGTCGGCAAGTACGATCTCCAGGATGCCTATAAGAGCATCCGCGAGAGCCTGAACCTGGCTGGCGTCTATAACGATGCAAAGGTGAGGCTCCATTTCATCAACAGCGAGGAGATTACGCCCAAGAACGTGGCTGAACGGCTCGGCGACGTGGCGGGTGTCGTCATCTGTCCCGGCTTCGGACAGCGAGGCATCGAGGGCAAGATCATTGCAGCCGAATACACCCGCACCCACGACATCCCCACCTTCGGCATCTGCCTGGGTATGCAGATGATGGTCATCGAGTTCGCCCGCAACGTCCTGGGCTTTAAGGATGCCAATAGTGCGGAGTTTGTTGAGACCTCTCTCACCTCTCACCACTCACCTCTTACCTCTCATTTCGTCATCGACCTGATGGAGGAACAAAAGAGCATCACCCAGATGGGCGGCACGATGCGACTCGGTGCCTACGACTGCGAACTGGTGGATGGCAGCAGGACGGCCCAGGCCTACGGCGGTGAGACGCTGATCCGCGAGCGCCATCGCCACCGCTATGAGTTCAACAACCAGTATCTTGATGAATACGAGCAGCACGGGATGAAGTGCGTGGGCATCAACCCCTCGGCCAATCTCGTGGAGATCGTCGAGATTCCCACGCTCCGCTGGTATATCGGCACGCAGTTCCACCCCGAATACTCGTCGACGGTGCTCCATCCCCATCCCCTGTTTATGGACTTCGTAAAGGCTTGCCTATGGAAGAGTTGAAACACGAGTGCGGCGTGGCGATGATCCGCCTGCTGAAACCACAGGACTATTACGAGAAGAAATACGGCACCTGGGCCTACGGCTTCAACAAACTCTACCTGATGATGGAGAAGCAGCACAACCGCGGCCAGGAGGGAGCGGGCTTTGCCACCGTCAGCCTCCACACCGAGCCGGGCACGGAGTATATGTTCCGTGAGAAGGCCGAGGGCAAGGATGCCATCACGGAGATTTTCAGTCGGGTGGACCGCTCGATGACGGGCGAACTCTATATGGGCCACCTCCGCTACTCCACGACGGGCAAGAGCGGACTGAAGTACGTCCATCCCTTCCTGCGCCGCAACAACTGGCGGGCCAAGAACCTCTGTCTCTGCGGCAACTTCAATATGACCAATGTCGAGGAGGTGTTCCGCAAGATCACCAGCCAGGGCCAGTGCCCCCGTCTCTACAGTGACAGTTACATCATGCTCGAGTGGCTTGGCCACCGTCTCGACCGTGAGGTGGAGCGCCTTTTCCAGGAGGCCAAGGCGCAGGGGCTGGAGGGCCTCGCCATCACCCGCTACATCGACGACCACGTGGATATGGCCAATGTGCTGCGTACGGCGATGCCCGACTACGATGGCGGCTACGTGGTGTGCGGTCTGACGGGCAGCGGCGAGATGTTCTCGATGCGCGATCCCTGGGGCATCCGTCCCGCCTTCTATTATATCGATGACGAAGTGGTGGTGCTCGCCTCTGAGCGGCCTGTGCTGCAGACCACCTTCGACCTCGCTACTGACGAGGTGCGCGAGTTGCAGCCGGGCGAGGCGCTGATAGTCAACAGGGCCGGTGTGCCCCGTCTGGAGCGCATCATCCCCCAGAAGGGCGATGCCGCCTGCAGTTTTGAGCGCATCTACTTCAGCCGCGGCTCTGATGCCGATATCTATCTGGAACGCAAGAAGTTGGGCGAACAGTTGGTGGACCAGGTGCAGCGGGCCGTCGATGACGACCTCGAGAACACCGTCGTCTCCTACATCCCCAACACGGCCGAGGTGGCCTTCTACGGGATGATGGAGGGCTTCCGCCGTCGCCATCGCGAGGTGCGGATGGAGAAGGTGGCGTGGAAGGATATCAAACTGCGCACCTTCATCACCGCCGGCAATGCCCGCAACGACCTGGCCTCGCATGTCTACGACATCACCTACGGCAGTCTGCGGCCCTATGTGGACAACCTCGTCATCATCGATGACAGCATCGTCCGTGGCACCACGCTCAAGGAGAGCATTTTTAAAATTCTCGACCGCCTGCATCCGAAGAAGATCGTGATGGTCAGTTCCTCGCCCCAGATCCGCTACCCCGACTATTACGGCATCGATATGGCCCGTCTGGAGGAGTTCTGTGCCTTCCGGGCCACGATGGCACTCATCGAGGAGCGGGGCATGCACCAGTTGGTGGCCGATGTCTATCAGGCTTGTCAGGCTGGTCTGCAAAATCAGGTCCGCCGCATCTACGAGCCTTTCACCGTCGAGGAGATCAACCGCAAGATCGTGGAGTTGCTGCGTCCAGATGATATGCAGACGCCTGTCGAACTGGTGTTCCAGAGCATCGAGGGGCTTCACGAAGCCTGTCCCCGTCATCACGGCGACTGGTACTTCACGGGCAACTATCCCACGCCTGGCGGCCATCGGCTCGTCAATCAGGCGTTCATTAGTTATATTGAGAGATTGAGAAATTAAAATAATGATATTATGTGTGGAATTGTTGGAATATTCAATGTGAAGCAGCAGACGCAGGAGTTGCGTCAGAAAGCGCTGCGAATGAGTCAGAAGATCCGTCACCGCGGCCCCGACTGGAGCGGCATCTATTGTGGCGGCAGTGCTATCCTCGCCCACGAGCGACTGAGTATCGTCGACCCAGAGTCGGGCGGACAACCCCTCTATTCGCCTGATGGCAAGCAGGTGCTGGCCGTCAATGGCGAGATCTACAACCATCAGGACATCCGTCGCCGCTTTGCCGGAAAGTATGATTTCCAGACGGGGTCCGACTGCGAAGTCATCCTCGCCCTCTACCGTGAGAAGGGCATCGATTTCCTCGAAGACCTCAGCGGCATCTTCGCCTTTGCCCTCTACGATGAGGAGCGCAATGAATTCCTGATTGCCCGCGACCCCATCGGCGTGATTCCCCTCTATATCGGCTACGACAGCGATGGTACGGTCTATGTGGCCTCCGAACTGAAGGCCCTTGAGGGGCAGTGTGAGCGTTACGAGCCGTTCTTGCCAGGTCACTATTACTGGAGTGTGGATCCTGGTATGAAGTGGTACTACCGTCGCGACTGGATGCAGTATGATGCCGTGAAAGACAATCCTGCCAGCGTCACCGCGATCCACGATGCCCTCGAGGATGCCGTGCGTCGCCAGTTGATGTCTGACGTGCCTTACGGCGTGCTGCTTAGCGGCGGTCTCGACAGCAGCGTCATCTCCGCTATCGCCGAGAAATACTCAGAGATGCGTATTGAGGACGATTCGCGCACCAAGGCCTACTGGCCCCGCCTGCACTCCTTCGCCGTCGGCCTGAAAGGGGCGCCCGATCTCGCCAAGGCCAAACTCGTGGCCGACCATATCGGCACCGTCCACCACGAGATCAACTACACCATCCAGGAGGGCCTCGACGCCATCCGTGATGTCATCTACTTCATCGAGACCTACGACGTCACCACCGTCCGCGCCTCCACGCCGATGTACCTGCTGGCCCGTGTCATCAAGTCGATGGGCATCAAGATGGTGCTCTCGG
>ERZ842401.831-NODE-831-length-45664-cov-7.718871_pt1 | contig 45664 bp, 47 predicted proteins | sample MGYA00521270_ERZ842401 | MGnify/ENA primary metagenome ERZ842401 (study PRJEB31892, sample SAMEA3878208) | bioreactor metagenome | biome: Moose rumen | place: Sweden | collected 2011-10 | study: EMG produced TPA metagenomics assembly of the PRJEB12797 data set... | reverse complement strand
GTTGCGCTTCTGTTCAATGACGACGAACGCAGGCGGCTTTTCGGCGAGCGGGCGGCTGAGCTGATTCGCGCCACTTGCGACTTTGCAACGGTCATTCCCAAACTTGCGGCGATTATCGCGTCGAGGTGACGTTATGGACGATAAAAAAATCTTTGAATCGGAGGCTTGCGGGCTGTTCGGAGGACGCGGCGGCGTTCGCGGAAAAAGTTGCGCTTCTGTTCAATGACGACGAACGCAGGCGGCTTTTCGGCGAGCGGGCGGCTGAGCTGATTCGCGCCACTTGCGACTTTGCAACGGTCATTCCCAAACTTGCGGCGATTATCGCGTCGAGGTGATTTTGTGGACGATAAAAAAATCTTTGAATCGGAGGCTTGCGGGCTTTTCGAGTTGGTCGGCGAGCAGGTACAGGCGGAGGAAATTTTGACGGCGGGCAATTCGTTTTTCGAGCGAAGCTTTTTCGGGACGCGAGTGTTGGTCTTGGCACCGCACCCCGACGACGAGATAAACGTTGCGGGCAACATGATTTTGACGTTGGCGGCGGCAAAGGCTGAGGTATTCGTGGCGTATTCGACGAACGGCGACTTTGACGTTCCGGCGGACGTTCGGGCGGCTGAGGCGGTTGACGCGTTGCGGATATTGGGCGTGCCGAGCGAACGAATCATCTTTCTGGGCTACGGCGACGGTCACAAGCTTTCCGATAAGCCGACGCCCTCGCCCGCCGGTCACGTTGAGACTTACGCGCCCAAAAATTTCATCGACTACGCCAAAAAGACTTTCGGGCGACCCGCCGCCTATACCCGCAGGAATTTCAAGCGCGATTTGAAGAGCCTGCTCCTTGAGCTTCGCGCCAATATAATTTTCTGCGTCGACTTCGACAGCCACGCCGACCATCGCACGTTGTCGATTCTGTTCGAGGAGGCTTTGGACGAAATTCTTGCCGAGCGCGACGATTATCGCCCCGAAGTTTATAAAAAGCTTGCTTACGCAACCGCCTTCACTGCCGCGCCCGATTTTTACGCCGCCAATCTCCGCGCCACGCTCAAGCCCAAACTTGCCGAGACCGACACTTACGACTTCGACCTTATCGACCGCGCCAATTACGTTTGGGCTGACCGCGTGCGTTTCCCCGTCGTGCACAGCCAAACGCTCCTCAAGGACAATCCCCTTGCCGAGGCAATTTTCACGCACAAATCCCAGCGCAACGAGTGGAACGCCCTCCGAATCATCAATTCCGACGAAATATTTTTCGAGCGGCGCACCGACAGCCAAACTTTTTCCGCGCAGATTAAAGCGACTTCGGGAGACGCCTCAAAGGTTGCCGACTTTAAAATCATCGACACCGCCGACGTTACAGCGACTCCCGCGCTCCTTGGCAATCACATTTGGCGACCCGCCGCCTCCGATAAGCAACGAAAAATCTTTTTCACGTGGCACGAGCCGATTCAATTGCGCCGCGTCGTCATTTACGGCAACCTCCTCGACGACGCCCCCGCCAAAATTTCCTTGCGCGTGGAGCTTGCCAATCCCTGCGCCGTCATTGACAAGGCGGGAATTTCTTTAGATAATGTAAAAACTTTCGAGGCGGAGCTTCCGAATCGCGGGCGTCCGCTGATTATCGACACGGATAAACTTTTCGTGACGCGGGCGGAGCTTAAGGTTATCGACGCGGGCAGAGACTTCGGGCTTGCCGAGGTTGAATTCTTCGCCAACGTCGAGCCGCTCCATAAAATCCCGCCGTTCGTCAAGCTCACGGTTCACGACAATTTTATTTACAACTACGCCGTGCCCTACGAGGTCGACAAAATTTCTATCGGGCTGTATCGTTTCGGCGTCGACGCGCCCGTCAAGGTCACTGCGACTGCCGGCGACGAAATTGTTTTGACGGAGCTTATCGACGACGAATTGATTCTGAACATGGGCAAGGCGACGGAGCTTGTCCTGACGGCGGAGGTTATCGGCTCGGATATTTACGACCGCGTGATAATTCGACGCGTCGGCGACTTCGCGCAGATTCAACTTAAGGTTTGGCAGTGGCTTGATAAGTTGCGCGTTCACAAGATACGGAAGGTTGACAGGTAGCAGATGAGCATTTTGACGATTAACGAGGAACTGTTTATCGGTTCGGGCGGACACCAGGCGACGTACATTCACCCGCACGACCCGACCAAGTGCATAAAAATACCGCACAGCCAAGACGACGGCGACGTTCGCAAGGAAATGCGCTATCGTCGAATGTGTGCGGGCAAGTTGGCGCGTTCGCGGCTCGTGACGGAATTTTTCGGGACGCTTGAGACGAACCTCGGACTGGGCTACGTCTTTGAGCGCGTCCTCGACTACGACGGCAAAACCTCACGCGATATGAAAGCCTTTCTGCCCAAAACCCGCCCCGACTCCGCGACGCTCCAACGAATTTGGACGATACTGCTTAACTTCAAATCGGACTTTCTGCGCGAAAACATTGCAATCGTCGACACGGACATAGAAAACTTTATGGTACAGGAACCCGCGCCGGGTTCGTATCGCGTGCGAATCGTCGACAACATCGGCACGCCCGTGCTGATACCGCTGGTCTACTGGTTTGAATTCGCGGCGGCGTGGAAAGCTAAGCGTTATTGGAATCGAATCGTCGAGTGGCTGGCTGTCAACTACGCCGAAATAATCCCGCCCGAACTTGCCGCTCAACTCAAGGGGTAATGACTTTGATTAGAAAAATTTTCCTCGCCGCGCTGATTGTCCTTAGCCTCGGCGTTTACCACTCGCAAGCGCAAAAGGTCGACACGATAACCGACATCGTGGAGGGCGCGAAAATCCTCGTGCTCAACTATCACCAAATCGATAACAAGCACACGCCGCTTGCCGTGGAGCTTAAAGACTTCGAGGAGCAGATGAAATTCCTCGTCGACAGCGGCTGTATCACGATAACGCCCGATGAACTTTACGCGGGGTTGAACGGCGAAATCGAACTCCCGCCAAAGCCCGTGCTCATCACCTTCGACGACGGCTATCTGGACAACTACGCCAACGCCTTTCCGATTCTAAAGAAATACGGCTTGAAGGCGACGATTTTTATTATCCCCGCGTTCACCGGCGTTTATCCGAATTACATGACGTGGGAGCAGCTCAAGGAGATGGAGCAAAGCGGCATAACTATTGAATCGCATACGCTGACGCACCCCAAGCTGGAGGAATTGCCCGACGACGAAATTCGCACCGAGCTTCTCGACTCAAAAACCATGCTTGAGGAAAATCTCGGTCACCCCGTAGAATTCCTGGCGTATCCGACGGGCACCTACAATTTGCACATAGCCGGCATAGCGCAGGACGTGGGCTACAAGGGCGCGTTCACGATTAAATACGGCGTTGTCGACAGGGGCAGTAATTTTTTTGCGTTGGAGCGCGTTCCGATTTTCCATACCGCGACGACCATGAAGGATTTTTACGAGCGGATTGCGTGGCGGCAGAGCTTTGAGGAATTCGGCTGGACTAAGCGATAAGCCGTCCGATACGATAGCCCAAAAACTTTGCCGCGTCCCTGAAGATTGCGCCCGCGCAGTCGAGGGGATTTTTTTTTGCCAACGCGGCTAGCTTCATCAAGACGAACTTTTTACCCGCGCCCTCCGCCGAGCCGAACGTTTCACGAATCCAAGGCTCCTGCGCGTGAAACTTGCCGATTTGGACGTAGCGACGAAACTCCTGCGCCGCCGTGTAGTTGTGACTGTGATAAACCTGCGCGGACGCCGCGTAGTAAATCTTAAGCCCGCGCAGAAGCATCTTAGCCGCAACGTACATATCCTCGGAAAGCGGCACGTGATTTGGAAAGCCGCCCACGCTCTGCAACGCCTCGACGCGATAAGCCGCAAAGGAATTCGACGCGAACGCCGTCTTAAGCCCGCAGCGATTTTTATCGTCGAGGGAGCGCAGTTGACTTTCGGGCGGATAGTTGAAGGCGCGGAGGAATTTAGCTTCGTTGGTGGCGTCCTTGTGAGGTAATTGCCGCCCGTAGGACAAGCCGACCGATTTATCCTCGGCGAAGATTTTTACCAAAGCCGCAAGCGATTCGTTATCGCGGAGCAATACATCTTGCGTGAGGAAAATTATCACGTCAAGCGGCGCGGTCTTAAGCATGTGTTCGAGCGCAAGTTGACGCGTCGCCCCGTGATTGAAACTTTTGCGCGGTATGCTCAAGACTTCGACGCCGAATGACTTTGCAAGCTCCGCCGTGCCGTCGGTTGATTCGGAGTCGACGATAAGCTTTCGTGTCGGCAAGGTCTGCGCGGCAAGCTGTTCAAGTAACGTTCGGAATTGTGCGCCCGCGTTGAGCGTCGGGATTATCAAGCCGCAGTCCATTAAATTCCTCCCGAAATTACGCCAAAACTTTTTTCAACGCTTGCCCCGTGTAGGAAATGTCGACGCGGGCAACCTGTTCGGGCGTGCCGCTCGCTATGACGTTGCCGCCCTTATCGCCGCCGTCAAGTCCCAGGTCGATGATATAGTCGGCGCACTTAATCACGTCCAGGTTGTGTTCGATGATAATCACCGTGTCGCCGCGCTCAACCAGACGCTGAATCACGTCGATAAGTTTGCTCACGTCGTCGAAGTGCAAGCCGGTCGTCGGCTCGTCCATGATGTAGATATTCGCCGCCCTGCCGGTCGGTCGCGCCAATTCGTAGGCAAGTTTGACGCGTTGAGCCTCGCCGCCGCTGAAGGTATTGGCGGGCTGTCCAAGTTCAATATAACCCAAGCCCACATCGTGCAGTACTTGCAACATGCGCCGAATCGTCGGCACGTTCGCGAAGAATTCCAACGCCTCGTCAACGGGCATATTCAACACGTCGGCGATACTCGCGCCCTTGTACTTAACCTCCAGCGTCTCGGCGTTAAAGCGTGCGCCCTTGCAAACGTCGCAGGTAACGTAAACATCGGGCAGAAAGTTCATCGGGATTTTGAGGACGCCATTGCCGCCGCAACTTTCGCATCGCCCGCCCTTTACGTTGAAGCTGAATCGCCCCGCCTTGTAGCCGCGCAGATTGGCACCGTTGGTGGCGGCGAACAGCTTGCGGATATGGTCGGCGACACCCGTGTAAGTGGCAATGTTGGAGCGGGGCGTCCTGCCAATCGGGTCTTGGTCAATCATCGTGACTTTGCCGATACCGTCGAGTTTCATATCCTTGAGGCGCGGATAAATGACTTCCTCGACGAGCGTGGACTTGCCCGAACCGCTGACGCCCGTTATCAGCGTGAGAGCGCGGAGCGGCACGTTGACGGTAATATTTTTGAGGTTGTTCTTATCGGCATTGGCAAAGGTCAAAGTCTGCGAAATGTCGCGGCGTGTCGAGGGCACGGGGATAATTTTCCTTCCGCTGAGGTAATCGCCCGTCAAAGAATTTTCGACGCGGGCAATTTCGTCGGCGGTCCCTTGAGCAATGACGTTGCCGCCCGCCTTACCTGCGCCGCGCCCCATGTCGACAATCATATCCGCCTCGCGAATGGTTTCTTCGTCGTGTTCGACAACTATCAGCGTATTGCCGAGGTCGCGCAGATTTTTAAGCGTCGCGAGGAGCTTTTGATTATCGTGCCGGTGAAGTCCGATTGACGGCTCGTCGAGGACGTAGAGGACGCCCGTCAATGCGGAGCCGATTTGCGTCGCCAAGCGGATACGTTGAGATTCGCCGCCGCTGAGTGTTGCCGACTTGCGCGACAAGCTGAGATAATCCAAGCCGACGTCGCAGAGGAATTTGAGGCGGGCGTTAATCTCCTTGAGAACCTGCGCGGAGATTTTTTTATCGGTATCGTCGAGTTCGAGGGCGGCGAAAAATTTGCGGCAGGCGTCGACGGACATATCGACGACCTGAGCGATATTCTTGCCGCCGACGGTGACGCTTAAAGCTTCGGGCTTAAGGCGGTGACCGTGACAGGCGGGGCAAGCGTCTTCGGGCAAATCGGTCGTCTTGAAGTCGTGGACGGCGAGCATCCATTCATACATCGTCGACCAATCGCGCACGTCGAAAATTTTGCCGAGCCCGTTGCACTTCGGACAAGCACCTTTGGGGCTGTTGAAGGAAAAAAGTTGCGGCGTAATGTCGGGCAAACTTATCCCGCAATCGACGCAAGCATTCTTTTCGCTGAAGGTCAAAGTTTCGGCGTCGGTTTCGACGAGGACAATCCCGTTGCCGAATTTCAGCGCGGTCTCCAAAGAATCAGCCAATCTTGAGCGCACACCCTCGCGATTAACCAGCCTGTCAACGACTAACTCAATTGTATGCTTTTTGGTCTTGGCGAGTTTAATATCCTCGTCGAGTTCGCGGAGCTTGCCGTCGATTTTTACGCGCACGAAGCCCGCCGCGCCCAGCTTGCCGAGGGTATCTTTATGCGTGCCCTTCTGCCGGTTGACAATCGGCGCAAGCAAACTGAAGCGCGTTCCTTCGGGCAAGGAAAGAATCTGCGCCAGGATTTGGTCGACGCTTTGACTTTGGACGGGCTTGCCGCACTTTGGGCAGTGAGGCTTGCCGACGCGTGCGAAAAGGAGTCGCAGATAATCATAAATTTCAGTGACGGTGCCGACAGTCGAGCGCGGGTTGTTATTGGTCGTCTTCTGGTTAATGGCAATGGCGGGACTTAAGCCTTCAATCAGCTCCACGTCGGGCTTATCGGGCAGTCCGAGGAATTGGCGGGCGTAACTGGACAAACTTTCCATGTAGCGGCGTTGCCCCTCCGCGTAAATCGTATCGAAGGCGAGCGAGCTTTTACCGCTGCCCGACACGCCCGTTATCACGACGAGCTTATCGCGAGGAATTTCGACGCTGATGTTCTTCAAGTTGTGGACACGTGCTCCGCGAATTTTTATCGAGTTCAAGGTCAATCCTCCCAAAAATTTTGTAAAGAGGTCACGGAATTTTTATCGGCGTGCTCCAAGTAATAGCGTTCGTCTTCGGGCAAATTGTCATAGTCAAAATACCACGGCAAGTGATACGCCCGCAAGTCGCCCGTCGTGCGCAACGAAAACCGCAAGCTGTAATGCTGCACGTTGGAATACAGGGCAAGCGTCGTGTCAACCTGCGCGAAGTGAAGATTTTCGCCAACCCGCGTGCCCTCGTAATAATCCGCCTCGGTGCGCTGAACGTTATCCTTGTCGAAGAACGTTATATCGTCGCAGACCAGCCCCAATCCGACCTTGCGCAATTCGTGGTTGGCGTCTAGCAAATTCATCAGCCATCGCGCAAAATCTTTCGGGCAACGCTCAATCGGCAGAACATCGGGGTCGGTGTAAATGTAAGGCGTCGCGATTTTCAGCCGCTCCAAAGCGTTCGACAGCCACAGAGCCTTAAAGCCGAGATTTTTATCCAAGCGCAGAATCGTAAGCCGAGGGTCGTGTTCAAGGGCGGCGTAATATTCGAGGAGCGGCGGATACGTCGAGGCGTTATCGATTAGAATCAGCTTGCGATAGCCCGCGTCGAGCAGCCAATCGATTAACCGTTTCATGACGCCGAGGCGGTCGCGGGCGTTGATAAAAATCGGCACGTCTTGCCAAGCGGGGAAGTCCCACAGGCTTTTAATTTCGCGAGCCAAATCTTGATTCGAGCCGCGCAGGACGAGTTCCAAATTTTGAGCGGCTTCGGGGAATTCGGCTTTAATCGTGAGGGTTTGCCGATAAAGTTTTGCCGCCGCGTCGAAGTCGCCCAGGTACGCCGCGCAGGTCGCCCGATAAAACAAGCTCAATTCGTCGGTGTCGCCCATATTAGCAGAACGCGCCGCCTCGTAGCGGGTAAGGATTTTATTCGCCCGAAGATAATCGCCCGTCATGTAAAGCGCACGCCCCAGCAGATAATGCATGTGGAAAAATTTATCGAAGCCGGCAACGTTATTCGCCGCCAGCGCGAGCAGATACGCCCTTGCCTTGAGCGCGTCGCCGTCGCTTAGCAACTGCATGACGCGATAAATCAGCACGTTGACATGGGAGCAAATGTACAGCGCACTCTGCGGAAGTTCATTGCCCCTGCCGAGGCTTGCCAACTTGTTGCAATGCCTGTGCACCGCCGCGAGGAGGTCGCTCATCGTGTCAAAATCGTCCGCCGTCCGCGCCGCCTCAAAGTCCCGGTAAATTTTATCGAAGTCCATATCGTCGCCTCCCGCGCACATTTTAATTGATTCGGCAACAAAAAAACAGCCCCGCGTCTTGGGCGAGACCGTGATATTTCAAGCCTTGTTTCCGAACAATTTTTTGTAGTTGGCGATTTTGTAGTCGAGCCGCTCAATCGTCGTGCGCAACGTTTCCGCCTGATTTTGGAGCCGCGCACGTTGTTCGATTAAAATTTCCTTACGCCGCTCTATGCCCGTTCCCGCCTGCATGAGCGCGACGTATTCGATTAACGCCTCGATTTGCACGCCCGCGCTGCGCATGCACTTGATAAACGATACCCAGCCGCACGCCGTCTCGTCGTAGTCGCGAATGCCGTTTCTCTTGCGCGGCACCGGCGGTATCAGCCCGATTCGTTCGTAGTAGCGCAACGTGTCCGCCGTCATCTCGTATTTCTCACTGACTTCGCCAATCGTCATCAATCCTCACCTCTGAGCGCAAGTTTATCAGCTGAAGTCGGCTTTAAGTCAAGTTTAAATCGTTGCGAAGAAATCTTCAGCCGAAGCGTTTTCAATTATGCGAACGTCGAAGTCTTTAAGCTCCTCGCTCAGATAAGCGGCAAGCTCGTGAACAATCGGATACTCGGTGGCGAAGTGCCCCGCGTCCACGACGTGTATCCTGCCCTCGACCGCCGCTTGAGCCTCGTGATATTTAACGTCGCCCGTCACGAAAGCTTGAGCACCAAAGAATTTCGCCCGCTGAATGAACTCCGCGCCCGCGCCGCCGCACACGCCCACCTTGCCGATTTGGAAGTCCCCCGCGCAGATTAAGCGGACGTTGTCGGCGTCGAGAGCCTGCTTGACGTGACGGGCAAAATCCTCGGCAGTCATAGGCGTTTCGAGCCGCCCGATTCTCCCCATGGCAATTTCGTCGTCGCCGAGCGGTTTCACGTCGACAAGCCCGATTTTGCCGGCCAACACGTCATTGACGCCGCCCGCCGCGCTGTCGAGATTGGTATGCGCCGCGAAGACCGCCACGTCGTTTTTAATCAGACGCGCCAGCTTTTTGCCGAGCGGCAGGTCGAGGCGGATATTCTTTATCGGGCGGAAAATCAGCGGATGATGCGCGACGATTAGCTGTGCGCCGAGTTCAATCGCCCGCGAAATTTGAGCGTCGAGCACGTCGAGGCAAACGAATATCCCTTCGACTTCAGCCGTCGGGTCACCGACCAAAAGTCCGGGATTATCCCAATCCTCGGCTAATCTGCGCGGTGCCAAGCGATTTAAGGCGTCCGCCACCGTTTGAACTGTGCATTTCATTGAATCCCCTCCAAAAATTTTAAAACGTCGTCGAAGGTCGCCGCCGCGTTCGGATAAAGAATCTTCGGGCGGTTAATCATGACGACGGGCAAGTTCAAAATCTGCGCGGCTTTAAGTTTGGTATCCGCGCCGCCGAGCTGCCCGCCGTCCTTGGTGACGATGACCTCCGCGTCGGAGTGACGGAACAGCGCAACGTTCAACTCAACGGAAAACGCTCCTTGCATTGCGACGATTTGTTTGGGCGTCAAGCCGAGAGCCTCGCATTGAGCCAAAACCTCGGCGGTCGGCAGGACGCGCACGGTTAAGTTGCAATCGTCGAGCAGGTCTACGAACGTCTTCAAGTTGCGGCTGCCGGTGGTAAGGAAGATATTCTTGCCGAATTCCCGCGCCTTGAGAGCCGCCGCCTCGTAAGTGTCGACGCGATAAATTTTGTCGTAAGCAAATGCAACCTCGGCGCGTTCGTAGCGGAGACAGGGAATCTGCGCGGCTTGAGCGGCGGCAACGGCATTGGCGGAAACGTTTTGAGCGTAGGGGTGCGCGGCATTGACCAGACAATCAAAATTGCCCGTGCGAAGAAGCTCCGTTAATTCGGCGCGGTCGAGGGGCTTATCGTTAATTTTGACACCCGCGCAGGTTTCAAGTAGTTTGCGCCCGTAATCGCTGACGACGGAGGCGGTCATGTCAAAGCCGCGTTCACAGAGGAATTCGGTAAGCTTGCGCCCGTCCTCGGTACCCGCTATAAGGAAAATTTTCTTAGCCATAAAATCACCACGTGAATAAGCTGATTTGAATCACAGGCATTTTAGCAGGTTTTCTATCCGTTGCATACATTCAAGCCCTAATTGCATTAACCGCAACGGTGTTGTATTATACGGCAATATCAATCAAGGAGGAATTTTTATGACGATAATAACCAAAGACGGCTCCTTGGCGGAAGTCGAAGGCGCGGCGGCTCTGCACGCATTAAGACACACCGCCTCGCACGTTATGGCGCAAGCGATTAAGCACCTCTGGGGCGGCGCGGACGGCAAAGGCGTTCAACTGGCAATCGGTCCGGCTATCGACACCGGCTTTTACTACGACATAGACACCGAACATAAAATCACCGACGAAGACCTTGACGCTATCGAACGCGAAATGAAGGCTATCGTCAAGCAAAATCTCAAGCTGGAACGCTCCACGCTCAGCCGCGCCGACGCCCTTAAGAAATTCTCCGAAGAGGGCGAAACTTATAAAGTCGAGCTGATTGAGGCTCTGCCCGAAGACGCCGAGATAAGTTTGTTCACGCAAGGCGACTTTACGGATTTATGCGCGGGACCTCACGTTCAATCGACGGGCAAGATTAAGGCGTTCAAGCTCATGAGCATAGCGGGTGCTTACTGGCGCGGCGACGAGCATAATAAAATGCTCCAACGCATTTACGGCACGGCGTTTGAGTCCAAAGACGCGCTCAAGGATTATCTGCACATGCTGGAGGAGGCGGCGCGGCGCGACCACCGCAAGCTGGGCAAGGAATTGGATTTGTTCAGCTTGCACGACGAAGGTCCCGGCTTTCCGTTCTTCCACCCCAACGGCATGATTATTCGCAACGAGCTGATTGACTATTGGCGCGAGGTTCATCGCCGCTACGGCTACCTGGAGATTAAGACGCCGATTATCCTCAATCGCAAGCTGTGGGAGACTTCGGGGCATTGGGATCACTACAAGGAAAATATGTACTTCACGAAGATTGACGAGGAGGATTACGCCGTCAAGCCCATGAATTGCCCCGGCGGCATGTTGGTTTACAATACGCACGGGCACAGCTATCGCGATTTGCCGTTGCGCTTGGGCGAGTTGGGACTTGTTCACCGTCACGAGAAAAGCGGCGTGCTCCACGGCTTGTTCAGAGTGCGCAACTTCACGCAGGACGACGCGCATATCTTCATGACGCCCGCGCAGGTTGAGCCGGAAATTCAAAAGACGATTGACTTGTTCGACGAGGTTTATAAGACGTTCGGTTTGGAGTATAAGGCTGAGCTGTCGACGCGCCCCGAAAACTCCATGGGCGACGACGCGACGTGGGAATTGGCGACCGACGCGCTCCGTAAAGCTTTGGAGCATCGCGGTTTGGAATACGTCATCAACGAGGGCGACGGAGCTTTTTACGGTCCGAAGATAGATTTCCACTTGAAAGACTCAATCGGGCGTACGTGGCAGTGCGGCACCATTCAGCTTGACATGCTCCTGCCCGAAAAATTTGATTTGAACTATATCGGCGAGGACGGCAACAAGCATCGCCCGATTATGGTTCACCGCGTGGTTTACGGCTCAATCGAACGCTTTATAGGCATTTTGATTGAGCACTACGCCGGCGCGTTCCCCGTATGGCTTGCGCCCGTCCAGATTAAGCTTTTGCCAATAACCGACGCGCATTTTGCCTGCGCCAAGGAGCTTGCCGAGAAATTTTTCGCGCTTAATATCCGCGCAGAAGTCGATGATCGCAACGAGAAAGTCGGCAAGAAGATTCGCGACAGCCAAGTCAAAAAAATTCCCTACACTGTGGTTATCGGCGACAAGGAGGTCGAGACGGGAATTTTGCCGATTCGCAAGTACAGCGACAAAGATAGCGTTGATATGAGCGTCGACGATTTTATCGCCTACGTTCAGGACAAGATTGCCACGCGGGAGCAAACTTTCTGAGACGGCAACGGTTACTGCCTGCACGAAGATTAGAACCAAAAATTTCCATGGCATACAGCAACGGACATTTGTTATCGCAGACGCTTTTATCGGCGTCAATTTTTTTACAACGTTTGTAAAGGCGCGTGATAGCATGAAGAATATCTTCGACGGCGTGAAGTTAGAGCGTGTTGGCTTTGAAGAATCGGCTAATGCGTTCGGCGACGTGGCCGGGTGCGGCTGACGACGACGGCAATTTGACCGAAACGCACTTCGAGACTTACGAGGCATTGGCGGCGGGCGGAGTCGGCGCAATCGTCACGGGCATAACCGCCATTTCACCGCACGACGCGTTAATCGACGGCTCATCGATATGATTCACGCTCACGGTTGCAAAGTCTTCTTGCAGGCGGCGATTGTCGATTTGGTCTTTGAAATTGACGGCGAACTTTACCGCGTGCCGATAAGCCGTTTGACTGCCGAGAATATTTCCGAGGTCGTGGAGCTGTTCAAGGCGGCGGGCTATGACGGCGTTCAACTGCACGCGGCGCACGGTTTCTTCTTGAGCCAATATCTCAATCGCGACGATAGGATTCTCGGCGACATCCTCGACTTGATACGCTCCGTCGTCAGTGAAAATTTCTGCCTCCTCGCAAAGATTAACGGAGAAAATTGCATTGACGCTTGCAAAATTATGGCGGCTCACGGCGTCGACGCGATAGAAATCAGCGGCAATTACACTTCGCGGGAGGCGCGGGCTAATGACGGCGAAGGCTACTTCCTGAAATACGCCGAAGCCGTCCTCGAACGCGTGAACGTGCCGATTATCCTCGTCGGCGGTTTGCGCAGTGTTGAGACCATGAACAAAATCCTTGCCACGACCGATATTGAACCGGTGTCGTTGTCGAGGGCGTTGATTCGCGAACCGAACATAGTCAATCGTTGGCGAGGCGGCGATTTGCGTCCGTCGACCTGTATCGGTTGCAACGGCTGTTATCGCATGCGAGGACACGTTTGCATTTTCAACTTGAGGAGGGGAGGCCGGCGGCTACTTCAAAGCATGCGCGTTCAAAACGTTCGCCGCGAGCTTCGATACCCTCATGCAGACGGCGTATCTGATTCATAAGCACGTGCCGAGCGTCAAGACGATAGGCGGCTACGCGAGGATTGACAACTTTATCGATAAGAGCGGCATAAAGGTTACGATGCCAAGACTGCCCGCGAGCAATCGGAAAAGCTGACGGCGGCGGGCTTGCCGATTATCGCTAACTTTCTGAACGGTTTGGGCGGCAAAAATTACGGCTTAAGTCACGCGCAAAAGACTGCCGAGCTTTATGACGGGATAAACATTTCGAGGATTGAGGTTTCGTCGCTGACACTTGTACCGAAAACGCCGCTACATTACCAAAAGCTTAAAGGCAAGTTCGTCGGGGACGAGCTGATTGACGGCATACAAAAAATTATCGCGCTGATTCGGAATGTTTTGCTACGCCGCAATCCGCAACCTCATGAGAAAGAGCGACGCGAATTTGATTCGGCTGAGGGATTTGGGCGTCAATGATTTATATGTCGGCGTGGAGTGCGGGCTTGACGTTAACAGTCGCGAGGAGATGCCGGCCACTCTTCAAGACGCGACAGACACAATCGACGAAGAACACTTCGCCAAGACGTTCCGCCGCGACCACATATGAAAAAGCCCTTCCGTATTGGAGGGGCTTTTTTACTGGTAAAAGGCGGCGCGGTCTGATATAATGCCGAAAATTTATTTAGGAATTAGGGAGTAGGGAGTAGGGAGTAGATTTTATGAGTAAAAGTGTGACGCCGACGGTCGAGGGCGGCTTGCTCGTGGCGATAACCGTAATTCTCGGACTCGTCGCGGTCTACGTCCCGCTGCTCGGCATGTTCGTAGAATTTTTCTGCGCCTTACCGCCGGCAATCTTAACGACACGTCAAGGCGTCGGCAAAGGGATAACCGCGCTGGTCGTGGCGTCTGTCCTGCTGGCTGTGCTGATAAGCCCGCTGTTGTCGTTGCGCCTTATGTTGAGCTTCGGCGCGGGCGGCGTAGTGTTGGGTTGGTGCCTAAGAGAAAACTTCGGCGCGGTCAAAGTATTCTTTGCCGTGTTGGTCACGTCGTCCGCCGCGCAGGTTACGACGCTCCTGTTGCTGATATTCGCGCTGGACGTGAACTTAATCGAAACGCAAATCGAAATGATACGCGAGTCGTTCGCCGAGTCTTTCGCACTGTACGAATCCATGGGCGTCGAGGCTGAGCGAATCGCCGAGGCAAAGGAGCAAGTGGAGCCGGCGTTGCAAACTTTGGCTTCGCTGATACCGTCGCTGATGATGGTGACCGCGCTGATAAATTCGGCGGCGATTTGGCTGACCGCGCATTGGATTTTCCCGAAATTGCAAATGCGAATGCCGACGTTGCCGCCTTTTGCCGAGTGGCGTTTCCCGTCGCTTTTCCTGTACACGGCGATAATCGGCGGGCTGGGCATGTATTGGGGCGTCACGCGGGGCTGGACGGGCATCCAAGAATTGTCACTGAACTTGACGCTAATATCGATACTAATCGGGCTGGTGCAAGGGCTGGCGTTGTTATCGGCGGTGTTCGACCGCTACAAAGTCTCGAAGCTGTTGCGGCGGTTGCTATACGTGCTGTTGATTCTGAACATGTTCCTGCTCCAACTCGTGGCGATAACGGGCTTGATAGATATGGTGTTCGACTATCGGAAGCGATTCTTTAAAGGACGTGATTAAGTGCCGAGGAATTTATCCGCGTGGCCTGACTCTGTGATAAATCTGGCGGTCATGTCGGTTATGGTCGTGATAATTTCGCAGTACAACAAAATCTTGGGCGCAATGGCTTTTTTGGCGTGGGCGTTACTGATTTGGTTCGCGCACGTGCGCCGCAAAGACCGCGAAAAAAAGTTCAAGGAGTACAGCGAAAACGTCATCGGAAATTTCAACGACATGATGTATTACGCCATGACGAAGTTGCCGGAAGGAATAATCGTGGTGGACGAAAACGGGCGGCTTCAATGGTGCAATTCGGTCATGCAGGACTTTTCGGAAGTAATTCCTCAACAGGGAATGGACGTGGAGGAATTTTGGGAGGGCTTATTGCCGTCGGAAATTTTATCGCTTGAGCCGAACGGTACGGTACCCGCGCCGACGGAGGGCGAATACCCCATCAAATCGTTGCGACACAGGACGACGGCGGACGGCAAGGTCGAGGAATTCTACAGATATTTTTTGGTAAAGTATCGGCACTTGAAGGCAAACGACGATTATTCGCGGATGGTGGTGCTGTTTGCGCGGGAGGTCACGCCCTACGAGGACTTGAAGCTTGAATACGCGCAGAGTCGGACGGCACTAATCTACGTGCAAGTCGACAATTACGATGAAGTCATGCAGGGTCTGAACGAGGCGGAAAAAACTTCGCTGTTGCTGTCGGTCAGCGAAATTTTGGAGGAGTGGGTCACGTCGTTGGCGGGCTTTATGCGTCGGGTGTCGAGCGATTTATTTTTGGTGGTGCTGGAACGGCGGGCTTTGGACGCGGCAATCGCGCAAAAATTTCTGGTTTTGGACAAGGTGCGGCAACTTGTCAACAAACATCAACTGCAAGTTACGTTGTCAATGGGCGCGGCGGTGGCGGAAAAGCCCTCGGACGAACAATCCATGAACGAGCTGGGCACCAAGGCATTGGCGGGGCTGAATTTGGCATTGGCGCGGGGCGGCGACCAGGCGGCAGTCAATTTGGCGGACAAAATGCAATTCTTCGGCGGACGAGCCAAGGCGGTCGAGAAAAATACGCGAGTCAAGGCGCGTGTCATGAGCCATTCGATTCGAGACACCATGCAGGCGGCGGACGAAATTTTTATCATGGGGCACACCCGCGAGGATTATGACGCGTTCGGGGCGGCGGTCGGCGTTGCGCTTATGGCGCGGCAGTTAAATAAGCCCGTGCACGTCGTCTTAAGCAACTGGCTCGACAGCGTAGAAAAAATTATCGAACTGCTTCACAAGGACGAGGCGTACAAAGATTTGTTCGTGACGGCGAGCGACGTTACCATATCGACGGCACTGGAGCCGCTGTTAATCGTCGTCGACACGTTCATTCCTAAGCTTGTCGCCGCGCCCTTTTTGCTTGAGCGGATAAAAAAAGTCATCGTGATAGACCACCACAGGCGCAGCGAGTACACGATAAAAAACCCAGCGATAACTTACCTGGAGCCGAGCGCAAGCTCAACGTGCGAAATGGTGACGGAACTTTTGATGTATTTCGATGAGAAAATGCGAATCGGGAAGTTGGCGGCGACGGCGATTTATTCGGGCATAGTGGTCGACACGAAAAATTTCGCGATACAGACGGGGGCGAGGACGTTCGAGGCGGCGGCTTATCTGCGTCGGAGCGGAGCCGACCCCGTGGCGGTTAATTACTTATTCAAGTCGGACTACGAGACGACGGTCGCGCTAGCCAAGACGAAGGCGCAATCGGAGTACTACGAGGGCGGGCTTGTCGTTTCCCAAATCGACAGCATAATCCCGAATGTTCAAGCTATCGCGGGGCAGGCGGCGGATTCGTTGCTGACGATTGAGGGCGTGCGCATGACGATTATCCTGTTCCAAATCAAGAGCGATACCGTCGGGATAAGTGCGCGTTCGAGCGGCGATTTGAATGTTCAAGTTATCATGGAGAAATTTGGCGGCGGCGGACATCAAAACGTGGCGGGCGCGCAGGTTCGCGACATACCGCTTGCGGAGCTTAAAGCGTCCGTTGTCGAGGCGGCGCGAGCCTACATTGCCGAGACTGACAAACCCGTTGCTAAATAAAAAATTGCCCCCGACCGTTTGAGGTCGAAGGCTTGAGTGGGTATTTATGAGTGGGTGGGTTAAGATGATTGCAAATCAGCTGTTGCCGTCGGTTTCGCCCGCGATAATCTTGGACACTTCGCGGAAAGCTTCCTCGTTGCGCTCACCCTTAATGTTGAGCACCAGGCTTTTGCCCGCATTGATACCGAGGTTGACCAGCGACAAGATACTTTCGGTCGTGCCGATTTTCTTGCCCGACGCGATACTGATTTTGCAGTCGGTGTCCTCGGCGACCTTGACGATATGCGCACTCTCTCTGAAACCGAGCACGCCTTTGGCTACCATGATGAACGATACTTCTGCGCGAGCCGTCGTATTAACTTCGGGCGTCGCCGCTTCTATATGATTGATTTTGGTTTTGTATTCGCGTTTCATTTTGAACAACTCCTTTGATACTTCCCTTGAATCCGCCGCGCCTCCTTGCGCTGACTGTATTGTAGCAAAGCTTGCGCCGACGGGCAACGGGCATTCATTATCGTTTCAGACGCAAATCGCTCGTGTTTGACGCCGACTTATTCCGATTTAACAAAAAAGCCTCCCGAATCGAGAGGCTTTTGTTATTTTACGAATTCTGATAGCCTATGGCGCGGAGCCGCTTAATGGCGGCGGGCAAGTGATTCATGACGTCGGAGGCGATAAGCCCCTCGGCGTTGTCTTGAGCGGCAAGGTTACCGGCGGTGCCGTGGAGCCAGACGCCCGTCAGCGGCGCGAACGGCGTTTGCTTCATGAGACCGGCTATCGCGCCCGCCAACACGTCGCCGCAACCGCCCGTTGCCATCGCGCTGTTGCCCAAAGGCGATATGAATACTTCGCCGTTCGGGTAGCCGACCACCGTCACCTCGCACTTTGCCACGATTATTGCCCGATAAGCCTGCGCGGCGCGTCGAACTTCGGGGACAAGCGCGGGGCGTAATTTTTCGACGGGTATATCCAACAGCGCGGACAATTCGCCCAAATGCGGCGTCAGTATCGGGATTTGCTTGCAAGCCTTAAGCTCGTCGGCGTGCCCGTTGAACGGATAAATCGCGTCGGCGTCGAGGATAAGCGGCTTGTCGACCGTCGCGACGATTTTTTTTACCAAATCGCCCGTTTCGCGTTCGCGTCCCAAGCCCGAACCGATTAAAAGCGCGTCGGCTTTTTCCGCCAAGTTCAGGATTGTTTCCGCCGCCTTGTCGCCGCCGATTATCCCGACTTTGACCTCGGCTAGCGGTGCCGTCATGATCTCGGTCAGTTTGACTTCGTAAATCGGATTGAGGCTTTCGGGCGTCGCCAACGTCACGAGTCCCGCGCCGACTTTTAACGCGCTCATTGCCGCCAAGCTTGCCGCGCCCGTCATGCCCCGCGAACCCGCCACGATTAAAATTTTCCCGCACGTGCCCTTATGAGCGTCTTTCGAGCGGGCAGGCAGGAACGTCAGCGCGAGGTCGTCGTCAATCAGCGTTTGATGTATGTCCTCGTTGAGCAATTCGGCGGGAAGCCCGATATTGTCGATTACGAGCTTGCCGACGTGCGCCGCGCCGGGGCAAATGTAATGCCCGACCTTAGGCAAACCCAGCGCGACGGTACAATCCGCTTGCATGGCAGCCTCGCCGACCGCGCCCGTATCCGAATCCACGCCCGACGGCATGTCGATTGACACCGTGACTTTTTTGGCGGCATTGACCAAACGAATCAAACGCAAGGCGGCGGGGCGCAGTTGTCCGCTGAAGCCCGTGCCCAATATCCCGTCGACAACCGCGTCCGAAAAGCGCAACGTCACCTGCAGGCGTTCCCAAGCTCTGTCGCTGTCGAGCTGTTGAAGTTCGACACCCATTCCGCGCAGGATTCGCATTTGCGTGTTCAGCGAGGGCGTGCGGTGGTCTTTATCGCCGAGCAGGAAAATTTTAACGCGAGCACCCGCATTCGACAGATAGCGAGCCGCCGTCAGCGCGTCACCGCCGTTATTGCCGCTGCCCGCCAATATGCAAACGCTTTTCTTGCCGACGCCGCCCAATAGTTTTTGCGTCGCCTCGAAAACCCGATGCCCCGCGCTTTCCATCAGCGACAGTTCAGGCAACCCGTATTCCTCTATCGCGCTCTTGTCTATCGCGTGCATTTGTTTCGCCAATGCCACTTTCATAAACTTTCCTCCCGAAAAAATTTCCGCCATTATACCAGAGCACGCCCGCTTTTACAAAATAAATCCCCTCGAAGCTTGAGGGGATTCATTCGATTATGCAAGTAGCGGTCGCAAAGTCGCGGGAGTGGCTCATGCTTACGGTTATTTTCTTGCCGAAAGCCAAAGTCGCCGCTCTTCCGCGCAGATTTATCGTCGGGGCTCCGCGCAGGTCGTTGACGATTTCAACTTCGGTGAGCCGCGTAACTATGCCCGTACCCAAAGCCTTGAAGAAAGCCTCCTTGGCGGCGAAACGGGCGGCGTAGCTTGCGGCGCAGTGGCTTCCGCGACTTTCGCAATAAATCTGTTCGCGCTCGGTGTAAACGTTATCTCTGAAATGTTTCTTGGCGACGGCTCGACGCACGCGCTCAATTTCGATTATGTCGGTGCCCAGACCGCTAATCATTTGGCAACCAGGTCGACGTCGGATTTTGTATGAAAGCCCTCGTCAGGATTGAAGGAGAGCGTCCGCGCAATAAGTATCTCGACGCGGCGATTCTTTTGCTTATTTTCGTCGTTGTCGTTCATGGCAATGGGGCGATATTCGCCGTAGCCGATAGCCGAAAAGCGCGCAGGATTGAGATTCTGGTTAATCGACAGCAAATATTTCATGAAGGTCATAGCGCGGACGGAGCTCAGTTCCCAGTTGGAAGGGAATTGCGCGGTGTTAATCGGGTCGGTGTCGGTGTGACCGCTGATTAAGACGCGTTCGGGCACTTGAGCCAACAAGCCCGCCACCAACGGTCCGATTCGTTGCGATTCGGGCACCAAGTCCGCCGAGCCCGACGGGAACAGCGCACGCTCCTTGATGCGAATCATTAAGCCCTCTTCCTGCAATTCCGTCGACAGCTCGTCTTCAAGTTGGTTTTCCTTGATGTATTCTTCCAACTGCGCCTGCAAGTCTTGAAGCTGCTGATTTTCTTGCAGATACGCCGCGTTGCCTTGGTCTTCCGAAGTTATAATTTCGCGTTGCATGGAGTTGCTCGGTCCGGCTTTGTCGAAGAAGGAAGGTCCGCCCAAATTGAATGCCGCCGTGAACGCCTGCGCCATTTGCACCAGCTTTGTCTGGTCGGTCTGAGAAATTGCGAACAGGCAGATAAACAACGCCAACAACAGCGTCATTAAGTCGGAGTACGGCAGGAGCCAAGCCTCGCTGGCTTCCTCCTCGTGTTTCTTCGCGTGTTTCTTTTTTGCCAACTAAATCACTCCTTTACAGCTTCGCGTTCGCCTTGCGGAATGTAAATCATGAGCTTGGATTCAATCTGCGTGGGAGAGTCGCCCGCCTGCAACGACAGGATACCTTCCATAATCATGCGCTTATGGCTGACTTCGTTTTCGGATTTGATTTTGAGCTTGTTGGCGAAGGGGAGCCACAGCACGTAGCCGGTGAAGATACCGAGGATTGTAGCGACGAACGCCGCCGCGATTGAGTGACCGAGCTTGTCAATATCGTTGAGGTTGCCCAGAGCCGCGATAAGCCCGACGACCGCGCCCAACACGCCCAGCGTAGGAGCGTAGGTGCCGGCTTGCGAGAATATCGAGCGCATTTCAGCATGGCGTTGCTCCATAATGGTAAGTTCGGCGTCCAACACGTCGCCGACGAATTCGGGATCCATGCCGTCAATAACCATGCTCAAGCCGTTGCGGAAGAAGGGGTCTTGAATTTCCTCTACGCGACTCTCCAAAGCCAAAATACCTTCGCGACGCGCCAACTGCGACAGCTCCACGAACGTCTTGACCAATTCGCCTTTGCTTTGCTCCTCGTTGCCGCGCAGTAAGAGTTTGAACAGCGTGGGCACCTTTGACATTTGCTCCATAGTGAAAGCGTTGAACAAACAGGCAATCGTTCCGCCAATGATTATAAGGAATGCGGCGGGGTTATTGAGTGCGGTGAGCGGCGCGCCCTTGAGAATCATGCCGACGAAGACGGAAATTATTCCGCCGATCAGCCCTATTACTGTAGATTTTTCCAAAACAAGCAGCCTCCTCCTCAAGCTGAAACTTTATCGAACATCAAAAATCTTTCGGTCGTGCCGAGTCGATAAACCTGTTCAATGCCGAAAAAAAAATTCCTGCCGCCGTCAAAAATTTATTGGCAGCATCGGTAAATCGGGCAAGGCTTAATGAGAATTATGTTACCCCAAGAATTTCAAATAATTTTCGGATATGACGGGAGGCGGTCAAATTGTTTGAGGCATTTGGAGCGACGCTTGCGGGTTGCCTGGCTTTAATCGGCGCGACCGGCTCGGCAGTTTATTTCTTCATGACGCGTAAATCCGTCGGCGAACCCGTTTCCTTTGAGCACCTGCAAACAATCCTCACCGAGGAGATTTGGAACGTCCGCGAACTTGTCACGATAAGGAAGAAAATCACGGCGGAGATACCTTTAGCCGACGACAGAAAAATCCCGCTCTTAAACGTGCACATGCCCGGCAGTGACAGGAAACTTTTGCTGAGCTATTCGGGGATGATTGTTTGCGGTTGCAAATTGGATAAGATACGTTTGGCGCGGGAAGGCAATCGCGTGAAAATCTTCGTGCCGCCGAGCCGAATCCTCGACCTCTATGCCGACGTGCGTTCGATTAAGATTCACTGTCAAGACGCCGGCATATTCGCCAAGGACATAAAGCTTGCGGAGCAAAATGCTTTAATCTGCGCGGATTTGAAGACGCAAGGGCAAATCGCGATTCAACAGGGTGTATTGTCGGAGGCTGACGCGAGCGTTCGGCAAATGCTCAACGACATAATCGAACGACGCGGCTTGAATCAGAGCTTTGACGTGGAGATAGTCTTTCTGAATCGGGACAGAGTTTTGGCGTTACCGGCACCGCAAGATTTTCTGCGTTGACATTTCGGGCAACGGCTTAATGAGAATTATACTGCCCCAAAAACGGCGGCGGGCGATAAGTTCATATAACATTTGGGAGGTTGATAATTATGGCACCGATAATTCCGATAGCGGCGGCGGCAGCGGCAAAGGTCATCGCTGAAGAGGCGGCAAAATTCGCGGCGATAGAGGTTGCGAAATGCGCGGCGAAAAGAGCCTTGGCGGGCAGCGCGGGCGCAGGACTCGGAGCTGTCGGCTTGGCTGGCGCGGCGGCATTGCCCTGGGTCATGGGCGGCTTGGCGGTCTGGGAAGTCGGCAAGTTCATTTTCGGCGATGATAAATAATTTTGGGAGGTTGATAATTATGGCACCGATAATTCAAATCGCGGCAAAATTTGCCGTAGCAATGGCAGTGGCGAAAGGCAGATTGTTGGTCAACCCGATTATGCCTCTCCCGTTCGTGGTCGGCTTGGCTGTTCGGATTTTTGGCAAACCGGCAGACACATCTTAGTTTTCAAGGTCGCGTGCTTTTTTCTGTCTGCCGTGCTAGACTGCCCGCCGAGGAGGAATTCATATGCTTAAAAAAAAATCCGCGCTGGAAAAGGCAACGGAACTTTTGGCGCACATGGAGCAAAGTTCGGCGACGTTGCGGCGGAAATTGCTTGCTCGTCACTACGACGCCGCAGAGGTCGACGCGGCGATTGATAAGCTCAAGCAGCATCACTACCTCGACGACGCGGAGGCTTGCAGTAACCAATTCGCGGCTTTCTATGCGGAGGGCAAACTGGGCACGCGGCAAATTGTCGCCAAATTGATTCAGCGCGGCTTCGACAAAGATTTTATCGAGGGGCTTATCCCCGACGATGCGGACGATCACGACTTAAAGGCGGCGTCACGCGCTCTGGAAAAAAAATTCGCCCCCGATACCTTTGACCGCGCCAAGGCTTGGCAATTCCTATCTGCGCGGGGTTTCGACGGCAATATCATCTCCGCAATCGTCGAGGAATTTTCTAGAACAGCGAAAACTGATTAGACTCCTGCAAGTTGTTCAAGCAACCGTGCGATTTGAGCGCGGCGATAACGGTTTTATTAAGCCCTGCGCGGTTCCTCAGGTCGTCGACGGAGGAAAAGCCGCCGTCTTCACGCGCCGCAACGATGCTGTGCGCCGCCGCCTCGCTTACGCCGTCAATCGAACTCAACGACATGAGCAAGCCGTTCCGCCTGATGATAAAATCCTCGGCACTCGATTTGTAAAGACTGGCTCGCTCAAACGTGTAGCCGCGCAGATAATATTCATACACCACTTGATAATCGGCAAGGCGGTCGCTCTCCTTGACGTCCAACTTGCGCTCCTCCGCCAAATCCTCCAGCTCGTCCAATTTTTGCTTGATGTATTGCTGCCCCTTGATGATCTCGTTGGCGTCGAATTCCTCCGTGCGCTTTGAAAAATACGCCGCGTAGTAAGCCAACGGATAATGCACCTTGCACCAGGCGATTCGATAAGCCATCATGACGTAGGCGGTGGCGTGCGCCCGCGGGAACAGATACTTAATCTTTTGGCAGGATTCAATGTACCAGTCGGGAACGTCGTGCGCCTTGAGGTCGGCAACATCTTCGGACTTAATGCCCTTGCCCTTGCGCACGCTCTCCATAGTCTTAAAGGACTTTAGCGCGTCAACGCCGTGGTGAATCAGATACATCATAATATCATCGCGGGCGGAAATGGCGTTTTTGAGCGTGCACGTGCCTTGGCGAATCAAATCCTGCGCGTTGCCGAGCCAAACGTCGGTGCCGTGCGAGAAGCCCGAAATCCTAACCAGGTCGCTGAAACAATCGGGGTGGGTGTCGTCAATCATGTTGCGCGTGAAACCCGTGCGGAATTCGGGCAAGCCGTAAGTCGCCGATTTGGTACCGAGTTGCTGAGGCGTCAAACCGAGGGCGTCCGTGGAGTTGAACAGGCTGAGCGTCGGCTTATCGTCGAGGGGAATTGTCTTCGGGTCACGGTGAGTTAATTTTTCCAACATGCGAATCATAGTCGGGTCGACGTGACCGAGAATGTCGAGCTTGACGAGCCGCGAGCTTATCGAGTGGTAGTCAAAATGCGTGGTGGTGGTGGCGGCGTCCTTGTTGTCGGCGGGATATTGAATCGGCGTGAAGTAATGAATATCCATGTCGCGGGGCACGACCATAATACCGGCGGGGTGCTGACCCGTCGTGCGCTTGACGCCCTGGCAACCGGCGGCGATTTTGGCGATAAACGAGCCGTGCTTTTTCTGACCGCGCTCCTCATAGTACTTTTTGACGAAGCCGAAGGAGGTTTTCTCCGCGACGGTGGAAATGGTACCTGCGCGGTAGACGTTATGCTTGCCGAACAAAACCTCGGTGTACTTGTGCGCGGCGGCTTGATATTCGCCCGAAAAGTTCAAATCAATATCGGGAACCTTATCGCCGTCAAAGCCGAGGAACACCGCAAACGGAATATCATGCCCGTCCTTGATGAGCTTATGCCCGCAAACGGGGCAATTTTTATTTTCAAGGTCGTAGCCGCAACCGACCTCGCCCGCCGTGAAAAATTTGCTGTATTGACACTTCGGGCAACGATAATGCGGCGGCAAGGGGTTGACCTCGGTTATCCCCGTGAGCGTGGCGACGAACGACGAGCCGACACTTCCTCTTGAACCCACGAGATAGCCGTCGTCGTTGGACTTTTTGACGAGCCGTTGAGCAATCATATAAAGTCCCGCGAAACCGTGTGAAATAATCGGCTTAAGTTCCTGCTCCAGACGCGCCTCGACGAGCGGCGGCAAATTTTCGCCGTAAAGCTGACGCGCTTTGGCGTAGGAAGTCGTACGAATTTCCTCCTCCGCGCCGGGCACTTGCGGCGAATACAGACCGTCGGGAATGGGCTTTAAAAATTCGACCGAATCGGCGATTTTGTTCGGGTTGGTGACAATGGCGTCGTAGGCGGTTTGCTCGTCAAGGTAGTCGAATTCGGCGAACATCTCCTCGGTCGTGCGCAAGTAAAGCGGCGGTTGAAGTTCGGCGTCGGTGTAGCCTTTGCTGTGCATTAAAACTGCGCGGTAAATCGAATCTTCGGAGTTGAGAAAATGCGCGTCGGTGGTGGCGACCAGCGGTGTATTTAACTTTTTCGCCAGCGCGGCAACCTTGCGATTGATGTTGCGTAAATCTTCGTCATCCTTAATCGTCGGGAAGTCTTCACTGCGAATCAGGAAGTCGTTATTGTGAATCGGCTGAATCTCCAAATAATCGTAGAAGGCGGCAATTTGTTCGAGTTCGGCGTCGGATTTACCGGCAACAATGGCGCGAATAACTTCCCCCGCCTCGCAAGCTGAGCCGATAATCAAGCCGTCGCGCAGTTCGGCAAGCAAAGTTTTCGGGATACGCGGGCGATAATGCATGAATTTAATTTGGCTGATTGAGATGAGCTTGTAGAGATTTTCAAGCCCGCGCTTATTTTTTGCGAGGATAATGACGTGGTTGGCGAATTTCTGTTTCCAATCGTCGCCGACGAGATAGCCCTCCATGCCGTAAATAATTTTAATTTTTTTGCCGGCTTTGGCGAGCTTGGCGGCGGTCTGCGCGGCGTTGGGGAAAGCTTGAATTACGCCGTGGTCGGTGATTGCGACGGCGTTCCAATTCCAATCGGCGGCGGTCTGAATCAGCTTTTCGACGGGAATAACGGCGTCCATCGCGCTCATGGTTGTATGAACGTGCAACTCGACGCGCTTAACTTCGGCGTTATCGACGCGGGCGGGCTTTTTCTCCAAAATTTCCAGCCTGCCGATAAACAGGACGGTTTCCTTGGCGTAGTCGTCATATTGGGGCTTGGCGGCGATTTTAACGAGAGTGCCCGCCTTGAGCTTGTCGGCAAAGGGTTGCGCGTCGGCTTTTTTATCGTCCTTGAAGAATTTTTTGCAAGTGATGCCGTCAAAATCGTCTGTCACGGCGAAAGACACGCAAACGGTACCGTTCTTGAATTCGCGCACTTTTACGCCGTTCATATCGCCCGCGCCCACTTCGCCTTGAATCACGACGGTGCCGCTTTCCTCGGTTATGTCGGAGATTTTTGTAATGTTATCGGGAATTTTGGCGCGTTCGACATTATTTTGGGATTTATTTTCGCTCGGAGCGGATTTTTTCCGCGCAGATTTTTTTGATGTACCGGAAAATTCGTCGGCAACGGAAACTTCGCGACGTATTTCGACGTCTGCGCGGTACTTTTGACGTAAAAATTCCTCGGCGGCTCGGATATTTTTTTGGTCAAAATCCTTATCGATGCGGAGCGTTATCTGCCACAGATTGATTTCGGGCGTGACGATAACCTCCCGCAACGTGCAATTTTTCAAGGGCAAATCGGTTTCGGCAAGCAGGCGGGAGAAAATCTTATTGTCCGCGATTTTTAGTTTGTATCTGTCCAAGGCGTCACCTCCGATAAAATTAGCCGAGAGCGAACTGTTGCCGCCCCCGGCTTGATATGCTGTTAAAAATTAGCCGTAATTAGCCATGACCAAGTTGTAGAGATTCATTTTGACAGCCTCGTTGAAAATGGCGCAAAGCTCCGGCGGATAGTAGCGTTGATAATGCGTGCGGTAAAGATTTATTTCGCCCTGCGACGGCAAGTACGTCCAACGCAAAATCATTGTAAGGAAGACGTTTTCGATATTCATAACAGTTTGCTCGTTAATTTGAAACGCCGCGATATTCGGGTAGACGTATCTTGAACGCCCGTCGTCGGGAATGAAATTCAAAAACTTGTTCGCCGTCACCGCGCTGAATAAAGCCGTCGTGGCGTGCCCGTTAAAGTTTTGCGGCTTGAGCTGATTGTAAGTCACGTCATGCAGGACAACGACTGCGCCCATCTTCAGATACGGCAGCATCGCCAGAAAGTCTAAGCCTTCGCCGGGCATAGTGTGTACCGTGTCCAGAATCACGAAGTCAATCTCGCCGCCGATTCCGTCAATGACTTGCGGCAGATACTTGCCCAAATGTAACTTATGGTTGCCGCACAAGGTTGACTGGGGGGGCGAATAAATTATTTTCCAAAGCAAATGTCGCCATGAACCCTGAAGCCTTGGAATTGTCGCGATAAAATTTTGCGGCAACGTCGACGGAATGCATTTCGTAAGGCTCGCCAAGGTTTTCGAGGGCTTGAAGGATTATCGCGGTAGTTGCTCCGCCCGCCACGCTGACCTCCAAAATTTTTTTCGGGCGGACTTGTTTAATCGCGCCGCACAGGAACGCCGATTGAAACTCGGTCATTTCGGGTTCGCGTTCGCCTTTCGGGCTTACGAATTCGGGCAACTTCGGCAAAATCTTCCTGCGCGGTTCGTAGTCCAAAGGTATAGCATTGAGTTTAATCATACCGCCGCAATTTCCTCCTGCGTTAAAGACTTCAAGCCCTTGCTGTTGAGGAGAGCCTCAGCCTTTTTGGTGTCGTTGACGCGGAAAATCATATAGGCGCGTTCCCTGCCCGCGAAGGCGTACATGTACTCGATATTGACGTCCGCCGCCGTGAACTTGTTAAGCAGATTGTTGAGGTCGCCCGCCTCGTCGGAAATGGCGTAGGCAAGCACGGGCGTAAGGGTCGCGACGAAATTGCTTTCCTTGAGGACGTTGGTCGCCTCGAACACGTCATTGACCAACATGCGCACGATACCGAATTCGCTGGTCTCGGCGAGGCTCAGGGCGCGGATATTGACTTTGTGAGCCGCGAGGACTTCAGTCAGCTTATTCAGCGTGCCGGGCTTATTTTCGAGGAAAACCGAAACTTGATTGACGCTCATAACTTGACGCCTCCTTTAAATCTTACGATTATCGATGACGCGGACAGCTTTGCCCTCCGAGCGCGTAATGGACTTGGGCGCGACGAGCGTCACCTTAGCTTTAATGCCGAGCATGGAGCGTAAGCCGTCCTCCAAAACCTTGCGACGCGCCTGGACTTCGCCGACGTTATCCGTAAACATATCGGGCGTCATCTCGACCTTAACCTCAAACGTGTCAGTGTTGTTGACGCGCCCGACGATAATTTGATAGTTCGCCGCGTAGCCGTTATTCATGAGGACGGTTTCAATCTGGCTGGGGAAGACGTTGACGCCGCGAATAATCAACATGTCGTCGGAGCGACCTTTGGGCTTGGTCATGCGGATATGAGTCCGACCGCAGGAGCATTTTTCGCGGGTAAGGGTGCAGATGTCGCGGGTGCGATAGCGAATCAGCGGGAAGGCTTTTTTATCGAGGGCGGTGAAAACCAATTCGCCCTGCGTGCCTTCGGGGAGGACTTCGCCCGTATCGGGGTCAATGATTTCGGCGAGGAAGTGGTCTTCCTGAATATGCATGCCGCGTTGTTCGGAGCACTCGAACGCCACGCCGGGACCGCTGATTTCCGTCAAGCCGTAAATGTCATAAGCCTTAATGCCGAGGGTTTTTTCAATGTCGCGGCGCATTTCCTCCGACCACGCCTCCGCGCCGAATATCCCCGCCTTAAGCGGAATGTCTTCGGGCTTGTAGCCGGCTTCCTTGAGCGTCTCGGCGATATAAGCGGCGTAGCTGGGCGTGCAACAAATAATCGTCGCGTGCAAGTCCATGATGAACATAATCTGCCGCTCGGTGTTGCCGGAGCTGGTGGGTATCGTCAAACAGCCGACCTTATGGGAGCCGCCGTCGAGACCGGGACCGCCCGTAAACAGTCCGTAGCCGTAAGACACTTGGCAAACGTCGTCCTTGGTGCCGCCCGCCGCGCAGATTGCCCGCGCCGTGCAGTCCTCCCAAAGGTCGATGTCGCTTTGCGTGTAAAAGGCAACGACGCGCTTGCCCGTGGTGCCCGATGTCGATTGAATCCTCACGCATTCGCTGAGCGGAACAGCCAACAATCCGTAAGGATACGCGTCGCGCAAATCAGCCTTCGACATGAACGGCAGCTTGTGCAAGTCGTCAATGGATTTGATGTCGTCGGGCGTGACGCCGTGCGCCTCCATTTTTTTGCGATAGTAGGGGACGCGTTCCCACACGTAGCGAACCTGCGCGGGCAACAGCTCGTTTTGCAACGCCTTTATCTGTTCGACCGGCATGCACTCGATTTCCTCTTGAAAATAATTTGCCATGCTTAAAACCTGCTCTCTGATAAAACTTTGGAATAAACCGCGCTTGAAATTCAACGGCGCAAAAAAAAATCCTGCACGCGGCAGGAAAATGACAGAGGTTTTCGATTTGCTTACTTATCGGGCGCAATGACGAGTTGCGGCTTGGACAGTTCGTCTATCTGCGTGTCGAAGGAAATTTCGCCGAGGCGCGTCGTGTCCGTCGGGAGGAGGTCGGTTAATTGCGTATCGAACGAGCCGGCGTCTGCGAGGAGGAGCGCGTTGTTAAAGTCGTTGTCGTAATTGGGGAGGAAGTCGCCCGCGAGGTCTGCACTTGCCACGAAGCTGTTGACGGCAAAGTTGCCCGTCGAATAAATCACGCCGGTGTTGTCGAGGGCGAGCGCGGCATTTGCATCCAGCGGCGTGTAAGACAGCCCGTCAACGATTATCGTGTCGTAGTTAGTGAGCTGAACTTGAACATTGTCGGCGGTCGTGACGACAGGGATACCGTTGAGCGTGTAGTTGCCCGCCGTTTCGAGCGTGAAGATAAATTCGTCGTCGTTGGCTTTAAAGTTGGAGCCGGCGGACACGAGTTCTATCGCGTCGCTGGTTTCGGTGGCGTAGATGTCGCTAAAGGAGCCGTTTTGAATTTCAACCGTCGAGCCGTCGAGGTAGTCAAGGACGAACGTCGTGCCTTCGTTGGCGGTGTAAACGGTTCTGTCCCCCGTGAATTGGAGGGAGGCGGTGCCGCCGCTGACGCGCAATTCGCTTTCCCACGTATCGTAAATCATGAGGTGAGCTTGTGCGCCGTCGGACGCCGTAACGAGTCCGCCGCTGTAGTTGATAGTTCCCGTGATTGACGAGATGTTGACGACATCCAAGCCTTCCGTATTCAAGACAATGTTAAGGGCGTCGGGCGTGGTCGGCGTTATGAACAGACCACCTTGCGGGTCGAAGACGATTGAGCCGCTTGCTTCGGTGTTGGCGGTTATCGTCAAGACGTTGCCGTCCTCGAAAATATTTTTAACGACGGTGCCCTGCGCGAGCGTGATTGAGCCGTCAAGGGAGTAGGTGAGCGATCCGACGACATCCAAATAAGCTTGACGAGTTGCGCCGTTTTCGGTGACGGAAAGAATCAAGCCGCCGTCGCCGCCCGCCGTGTTGAACGTCAAGCCGTTCGCGCCGAAAGTGAATTGCCCGCCCGCATTGTCCGTAGCCGTAAAGCTTATATGACGCGTGCCCATGTCGACGCCGAGCGTGGAGCCTTGCGCAAAGGTCAAAGCACTGTTAATCGGGTCGAAGACAATCGAACCGCTCAAAGTGACGTTGTTGAGAGGCCAGCCGCCGAGACTCAAGTTGCCGCCGACAACCCCGTTGCCTGTTATTAAAATTTGCGTGCCGTTGACGAGCGTTGCGTAAAAGTCATTGACTCCGTCGCCGTGAATGGTGCCCGCGAGCGGAATGCCGGTGTACGTTATCGCGTTGAAGCTCAGGGAAAAATCTTTCGGGATGGTGATGATACCGTTCGTGCCGAAGGTGACGGTGCCCGTGCCGTCGAGAGCGAGGTTGAGCGTCGAGCCGTCTTTAGTCACAACCAAGGCGAGCTTGCCGTCGCCGACATCAGGCGTAAAACTTACCCCTCCCCCATTTAAATCGACAGTGCCCCCTGCATTGCCCAGCGCAACGAGTGCGACGTTGATACCGTTCTGCACGAAGGAAAAGCTTGAGCCGTCAACCACTTGCAAGTGATTGTTCGCCGTGTTGTAAGCTATCGCGCCCGTGCCCAGGAAGGCGTCCATAACGGTGGGCGTTGTGCCCGTGTTGAGAGTTGCCGTGCCCGCCGTAGTGCCCCAAGCGAGGATAAAATTATCCTGCGTTGTAAAGTTGAGGTCGGCGTCCGCCGCGACGGTTGCCACAGCGTTTGCGATGTTGATGTTTGTAAGCATTAAGAAACCTCCTTAAAACATGCTTAGGTGAAACTTTTGCCGAGCGCGAACGCCCGACGATTTATATCAAGGAAACGCGGCGCAAGCGTGACGCTTGACCCAAATGTCGCGCCGTTGCTTGTCAATGTTGGAAACGGTCTCGCCGCGCTTCAGCTTGCGAACGTTTTGCCAAGTTCAAACGCCCGCTGATTGATTTCCAAAAATTTCGCGGGGACGTTCGCCTTGAGCGAGTTTTGCCACGCCTCCTCCGATATATCAAAGTAATGCGACAGCCGACCGAGCAGGACGATATTAACCGCCTTTTGCGAGCCGGCTTCCCTTGCGAGTGTCAGGCAGTCCATTGCGTCTATCTTAATGCCCTGCGCCCGAATCTTTTCCACGAGCTGTTGAGGATACTCCGCCGCGCCCGTGATTACCGGCATGGGGTCGATTTGTTGCGTGTTCGTGACGATTTGCCCGCCCGCTTTGAGGTACGACAGCCACCGCGCAGTTTCCAAAATTTCAAACGAGACGATGAAGTCGGCTTGCCCCTTATCGACGACGGGCGAATAAACCTTATCGCCGAAGCGCACATAAGTTATCACGGAGCCGCCGCGTTGGCTCATGCCGTGCACTTCCGAAACTTTCACGTCAAAGCCCTCGTTCAACAGCAGATGTCCAAGGATTTTACTTGCCAGCAACGAGCCTTGTCCGCCGACGCCTACGATTATGATATTTTTAGTTTCCACGGTTCAAGCCTCCTTTGTGCTAGCAAAAGCTTTCTTCGGACAAAGTTGACTGCAAACGCCGCAGCCGACGCATTGCGTAGCGTCGACAACCGCCTTGCCGTCCTTCATGCTGATAGCCGGGCAGCCGATTTTCATACACGACTTGCAACCGATACACTTATCCGCGTCGACGTAAAGGGGCGGCTTATGCTTGACGGTCTTGAGCAGGGCGCACGGTCTGCGCGAAATGATAACGCTCGGCTCGGCGGCGGCAAGCTCCTCTTTAATGGCGGTGTCGCAAGCCTTGAGGTCGTAGGGGTCGACGACGCGCACGCGTTCAATCCCCATAGCCCTGCACAACGCCTCAAGGTCAATCTTGCCGGCGGGGTCGCCCTTAATGTTTAAGCCCGTTGACGGATTCTGTTGATGCCCCGTCATGCCGGTTATCGAATTGTCGAGGATAATCACCGTCGAATTGGATTGATTATAAGCGACGTTCGCCAAGCCCGTCATGCCGCTGTGCATAAACGTCGAGTCGCCGATAACCGCAACGGTTTTGCCCTCGCTGTCCTTGCCGAGCATTTTATTAAAGCCGTGCGTCGCGCCGATACTTGCGCCCATGCAAAGCGTAAGTTCAATTGTGCTGAGCGGCGGCACGGCTCCGAGCGTGTAACAACCGATGTCGCCCAGGACTGTGCATTTGCGTTTTTTGAGCGAATAGAATAATCCTCTGTGCGGACAGCCCGCGCACATGACAGGAGGACGAGGCGGTATCGCGTCTTCGATTGTGACGCCCGCCGCCGTTTTCTTGCCGAAGGCTTGAGCGATTAAATTTTGGCTGAACTCGTCGATTCGCGGCAGGAGGTTTGAACCTTCGACTTGCAAGCCCAGCGATTTTACATGCGTCTCGATTACGGCGTCCAGTTCTTCCACGACGACCAACCGTTTAACCTGCGCGGCGAACTTTTTTATCAGCTCCGCGGGCAAGGGATTTATCATGCCCAGCTTGAGGACGCTTGCGGTCTCGCCGAAAACTTCCTTGACGTATTGATAGCACGTCGACGAAGTGATAATCCCCAGCTCATTGCCGGCAAGCTCCACGCGGTTAATCGGCGTCGTCTCGGCGTAGTCAATCAACTTGCGCGTGCGCTCCTCAACTATCGGGTGCCGACGTTTGGCATTGCCGGGCATCATGACGTACTTGGCGATATTCTTTTCGTAAGCCTTGGCGTGTTCGACGCGCTCGCCCGTCTCCACGACCGATTGACTGTGCGCAACACGCGTGCACATCTTGATTATAACGGGGGTATCGAATTGCTCGGAAATTTCGTAGGCAAGCTTGGCGAAGTTCAAAGCCTCGGCGGAGTCGGACGGCTCCAGCATGGGGACTTTGGCGGCTATGGCGTAGTGGCGGCTGTCCTGTTCGTTCTGCGAGGAGTGCATACCCGCATCGTCGGCGACCACCACGACCAAGCCCGCGTTGACGCCCGTATAGCTCAATGTAAACAACGGATCCGCCGCCACGTTCAAGCCTACGTGTTTTTGTCCGCAGAAAGCGCGTTTGCCTGCCAGCGACGCCCCGAACGCCGACTCCATGGCGACCTTTTCATTGGGGGCCCATTCGCAATAAATATCGTCGAACTTGACGGCTTCCTCGGTTATCTCCGTCGACGGCGTGCCGGGGTAGCTTGACACGAATTTAACGCCCGCCTCCCACAGTCCGCGAGCCAATGCTTTGTTGCCCAACATCAGTTCTTTCAATCAAAACATCTCCTGAAATTTTTTTACGCGGGGTTAAATTTTCCGTATCAAAAAAAATTCCTGCCTTCATTCGCGACGAATTTAATCTGCCCGCCGCGCATTATCGGCTGTCAAGACTTGTAATGAAAAAAGATTCGTGGTATTATCGGCGGCGAAGGAGGCTTATCTGGGGTGTTCGAGGACTTGGTTAATGTCTAACCTACATAAATTCTAGGGAACCTGAATTGATTTCGGAAGATGGAGAATTGTCGCACGATAAGTAACAGAGACCGAGCTTAGGGAACCCACCTGCGAGTAAGCAGGTTTAGACATTTGGAGGAACCGGCATTTTGGAAACTTCTTTGCGGGAGAGGCTGCTGATAAACAATCGGCAGTCTCTTCTTGCGTTGGACATTGGCGGGCGGATAATGTAAAATGCAACAAAAATTTTTATCGGGATAAGCTGTGGAGGTGAGGATTATGGCGGTAAAAATCGGGAACACGGCAGTACCGGCGTCGCCGTTTGAAATGTTGCGCGGCGTGAGCGAACACCCGCGAGATATGGAATTGTCATTCGAGACGGAGCTTGCCGAGCAACAATCCGAGGGCGTGTCGCACGAGGAAATGGAGGCGATGCTCAAGAAAATCGACGAGCAGGCGGCTAAGCTGACCAAAACGCCGACCTACGACGAACTGAAGGCGTATCGTATGTTGATAAAAGACTTCGTGGGCGCGGCGATTAGCAATATGTACGAGGTGCACACGTCCGCCGGCTGGGACAGAATGGGGCGGCAACGCGTCTACACGACCGTTAGGAAAATCGACAACAAGCTTGAGGAAATGGCGGAGAAAATCCGTCTGGGGCAATCGGCGCAACTGGATATAATCGCTTCACATGACGCCATTCGCGGTATGCTCGTCGATTTGTATATGTAGGTTTCTCTTACTTTCTTTTGTTGCGCCCAAAAGAAAGTAAGCAAAGAAAAGGGCGTTGAACCGGCAAATAAACATCCGTGTTTATGTTGCCGGCGGCGCACGTCCATGTGCGCCGGGTGTTAGCTTTCTTGGAAATGTTATGGAAAATTTTAAGTTGACTTGGGAAAATTTAATCGGGCACGCGGCGACGGCAGACCTCCTCCGCAAGACGATAGCCGAGGATAAATTTCCGCACGCTGTGATATTCGCGGGCACGGAGGGCGTCGGCAAACGTTTGGCGGCTGAAATCTGCGCGGCGGCGTTGTTATGCGAGAATCCCGTTGAGGGCGAACCGTGCGGCATGTGCGAAAGTTGCCGATTGGTGGCGGCGCGAAGTCACCCCGATTTTTACGTCGTGGAGGCGGAGGCGACCAAAACCACGCGCAACATCAAAATCGGGCAGATACGCGCCATGCAAAGCGAAGCGTCCTTGCGTCCGATAAACTCTGCGCGGCGAGTCGTGATAATCGACGGGGCGGAGCTGATGAACAACGCGGCGGCAAATTGCCTGCTCAAAACGATAGAGGAGCCGCCGAGCCAAACGATATTCATCTTGCTGACAGCGAGCCGTTCAAGCCTGCTCATGACGATACGGTCGCGGTGCAGGACGATAAACTTCGACAAATTGACGGCAGAGCAAATCGCGGCGGCGTTGATAAGTCGGGGCGCGGAGGCGTCGGAGGCTGAACGATTGGCGGTAATAGCGGACGGCAGTTTGGGGCGGGCGTTGAATCTCCACGAATCGGGCGGCGCGAAATTGCGCGAGGCGGCATTGGATACGCTGGAAAGAATATCCCGCGCAGAGTTCACCAACGAGGACATCTTCAAGCAGGGCGCACAAATCGCCGAATGGTCGCGGGAGGAATTCGCGGACTTTTTAACGCATATGCAAAAAATATTGCGGGACATCAGCTTTGCCGAGGTCATGGAGCCGCACAATCCCGACCTGTTGCCGCGCTTGCGGGCGATACGAATTCCTGAGCGCAGAATATTTTTAATGATAGAGGCGGGCGCGGAATTCCACAGACGCTTGAAGTCGAACGCGAACTTGCGGCTGCTTGCCGAGGCGTATTTATTGCAAATCCGTAAAATCTTTGGGGGTTGATTCGTGCAAATAATCGGAGTGAGATTGAAAAAGGCGGGGCGATTATATTTCTTCGAGCCTGCCGAGGAAGAATTGGCAAAGGGCGATTGGGTACTGGTTGAAACGTCGCGGGGGCTGGAGTGCGGCAAGGTGGTAGTCGCGCCGCGAGAATTGCTTGCCGAGGAAAGTCCGCCCGAATCGGAGCCGGGATTGCCGCTTAAAAAAGTTTACCGTAAAGCAACCGCCGAGGATTTGATTCAGCTGGAGGAAAATCGCGAGGGCGAGCGGCGGGCGTTTGAGATTTGCCTGGATAAAATCGTCGAACACAATTTGCCGATGAAGCTGATAAACGTGGAATTTACCTTCGACGTAAACAAAATGATATTCTTCTTCACGGCGGACGGGCGCGTCGATTTCCGCGATTTGGTACGGGATTTGGCGTCGATATTCCACACGCGGATAGAATTGCGACAGGTGGGCGTGCGCGACGAGGCAAAGTTATTGGGCGGCATGGGCGGTTGCGGCAGACCGTTATGTTGCGCGTCGTTCCTGGGCGAATTCATTCCCGTTTCGATTCGCATGGCTAAAGACCAAAATTTATCGCTGAACCCGACTAAAATCAGCGGCGTGTGCGGACGATTGATGTGTTGCCTTAAATACGAAAACGATTTGTATTGTGAGAATTGTCCGCAACGGAGCGTTATTTTCAAGCCGAAACTGGGCAGTCGCGTAGTCGTGGCTGACGGCGAGGGCAAAGTCGTGGCGGTGAGCCATTCACGCAGGAACGCGACGATTATCCTTGACAACAACAAAACCGTCGTGACAGGCTGGGAAGATATTTTGCCCGTCAATGCGGAGGATTTTGAATCTGTCGAGGAGTCCGCGCAGATTGAGGAGCCCAAGCCTGTCGAGGAGCCTAAGCCCGAACGTCCCGAACGTCCGGAACGGCGCGAACGTCCGCGCAAGACAGAGCCGGTCAATCGCCGCTACAAGCGCAACGAGCAAACGGAACGTCCGCAACGGTTTCGCGGGGATAAGCCGCGTCGCCAATACAATCGCGAGCCCAAAAAATGAGCGGCGAACTTACCTTGCGGGCGGGCGAGCGGCTTGATGACTTAATGCGGTCGGGGCGCGTCATAATCCAAAACGAACGCGAATTCTGTTTCTCAATGGACTCAGTGCTGATAGCGCACTTCCCGCGCTTCAAGAAAAATGCCCGCGTCATAGATTTGGGTACGGGCACGGGCGTCATACCGTTGCTTATAGCCGACGAGGTCAAGGAAATCTGCGCGGTGGAGCTGAATCCTCAAGCGGCAGACCTGGCACGGCGCAATGTCGAACTCAACGGCTTGGCAGAAAAAATATCGGTGGTGGAGGGCGATTATCGCAAACACCGCGAGCTGTTCAAGGCGGAGAGTTTCGACTTGGCAATAGCGAATCCGCCCTACATGCCCGTCCCGAACGGCGCGGTGAATCAAATCGCGGGGATAGCGCGGGCGCGGCACGAGTTCACGGCGACGCTTGAAGACGTGGTGACGGCGGCGCGATACGTGTTGAAATTTCGCGGCGTATTCTGCATGATTCACTTGGCGGCGCGGCTGTGCGAGATAGTCGACGCGTTGCACCGACATCAAATGGAAATGAAACGCTTGCGACCGATTCAGCCGAAAGCGGGGCGCGAAGTCAATTTGATAATGTTGGAGGCGGTCGTCGGCGCAAATGCCGGCAACTTGAAAATCCTGCCGCCGCTTATCGTTCACAACGAGGACGGCTCCTATACCGACGAAATCTATAAAATCTACAACGAGTGAAGTCCTCGATACGCATCGGGGACAATTTTTTTCGTTGTCAAATCTGAAATAAACATGATATAATCAGCGGCAAAAAGGAGGCGGGCGTATGATAGAAATTTTACGGAAAGCGTTTGACAAATTCGACGGATTGATTATATTGGCGGCAATATTCCTGTTCGTGCATTTCGATTACGATAACCTGTCGCTGCTCGACAAAATCTATATGGCGTCATTCGGCTTTTGGACGGTGACGAAACTCATTCGGCTCTACATTGTCTACAGGAACGAGAAAGGATGATTCAATGAAGAAAATTTTTTTAACGGTAATGCTGTTGGCGACGTTCATATTGAGCGGATGCGGCAGTCAAGCCAAGACCGAAACGCCCGGCGAGCCGCAATCAACCGAGGCAACTCCGCCCGAAGCCGAAGCCGCGCCCGCCCAAAACGTCAACGGCAACTTGAAAGTCTCTATGCTGAACGTCGGTCAAGGCGACGCGATTTTGATTCAAACCGGCAAGCAAACCGTCCTAATCGACACGAGCGACACCGACGAACGCGACCTCCTAATCGGCGAACTGGAAAAGCTCTCCGTGACCAAAATCGATAAGCTCATCTTGACGCACCCCCACGCCGACCACATCGGCAGCGCGAAGGTTTTAATCAATCCGAGCAAAAAGGAGCTTAACGCCAATCCCTACCTGGAAAAAATTTCCGTCGCCGAGGTTTACGACAACGGTATCGCCTCCTCCAGCCCGCTTTATAAAAGCTACATGAAAGCCGCCGACGCCAAGGGCATTGCTCACACCGCGTTGAAAGTCGGCGACACGTTGGATTTCGGCAACAGCGTCAAGTTCAAAGTGCTCTACCCGACAACTGAACTTGTCGATAAAATTAACGGCGACGATAAATCCGACCCCAATAACGAAAGCGTCGTCGGCAAGCTCACCTATAAAAAATTCGCGATGATGTTCACGGGCGACGCCGAAAAGGAAGTCGAAGCCGCCATCTTAGCGAACAATAAGCCCAAGGATTTAAAATGCAACGTGCTCAAAAGCGGGCACCACGGCAGCTACACCGCGTCGACTAAGGATTTCGTGGCGGCGGTCAATCCGAGCGTCGTTTTGATTTCAGCCGGCCCCGACGAGGAGCGTCGCAATACCTACGGGCACCCGCACCTTGAACCGCTGGAAACTTATTTGGCGCAGGGCATTGCCAAGGAAAATATTCTCTGCACGCGTTGGAACGGGACAATCACCGTGACGAGCGACGGCAAAGATTTCTCCGTCACGTGCGAGCAAAAGGAGGATTGGTTAGATAAATGGCTGAATCAGAAACGCAAGGAAAGAAAGAAATAAGCGCGTACCTTGACCGAATCGAGGAGTTGGAAGACGGCTCGGCAAAGGCGGTCTTCCTGTTCGAGGACGAGGAAGGGGATTTTATCGAATTCGTGTTGCCGACGGATTTACTGCCCGCCGACGCCGAAGAGGGCGAATACCTCACGATAACAATTTCCCGCGATAAAGACAAAACCGCCGACGCCCTCGACGAGGCGCGACAACTATTGAAAGTGGAGGAATGATTTTGCTGAAAAAAATTTGGACGTGCTTCACCCTGCTGATAGTGCTGGCGGTCGCGGGGACGGCTTACGCCAAGCCCGTCGAACTCACGGGGATTGACGCCTTCGACCTCGATAACGAAACCGTGCGGATTGAAATTTCCTACAGCGGCGGACAGCTCGACCTCGGCAACGTCACGACCGATTTGACGGCGGGGCTTCTGCGCGTCGAACTCGATAACGTCTTGCCCGGCAGAATCAGCCGCATTTCGGGCACGCAAATTCAAGCCGACGCCCGCGACTTCGTTGAAAAAATCCTCGCCAATAAGACGCAGACCAATCACACGAGTATTCAAGTTCATTTCCGCTCGACGATTGAGGGCGGCGTGAAAGTTTCGCTGGAGCCTGCCAATCGCTCCGCAAAAAAATCCGCCCGACTTGTCCTCGACGTGAAACGAATCGCCGCGCACGACGACGATTGGGCGTGGCAGGGCGAATTCAATAACGCGCAGAAAATTATCGTGCTCGACCCCGGTCACGGCGGCTCCGACGCGGGAGCTGTCGGTCCGACGGGCGTCACGGAGAAATCCGTTTCGCTTGCCGTCTCGCTTAAGGCTCGCAATTTGCTGACCGCTTCGGGCTATCAAGTCGTCATGACGCGCACCACCGACATTGACGTAGCCGCGCCCGGCGTCCCCGACTCCACCGAACTTCAAGCCCGCGTCGATAAGGCTCCGCCCAATGCCGCGCTGTTTATCAGCGTTCACTGCAACGCCTTCGTGAACGGCACCGCCAACGGCATGGAAACTTATCACGCGCCGACCGCCGTAAAAGGCTCGCGGCTCGCCCGTCTGCTTAACGAGGAGCTTGCCAAACTCGGCGGGCTTAACAATCGCGGCGTCAAGGCGGCTAGATTCTACGTCATGACCCATTCCCAATGCCCCGCCTCGCTAATTGAGCTGGGCTTCATCACCAACCCTCGCGAAGAAAGACTTTTGGCAAGCAATGATTATCAGCAGAAACTCGCGCAGGCAATTACAAATGCCGTCAATCGCTACTTCAATCAAGGAGGATATGAATCGTGAAGAAATTTCTAATGCCGGCAATGCTCGCGCTGCTTCTGCTTACGTCGGGTTGCGAACAGCCTCCCGCAGAGCCGCCGCCCGTCGACACCAAAACTCAGCCCGCGCAGACTCAGCCCGACGTTAAGCCCGAACCGAAGCCCGAAGTCAAATTGGAACCGCCCAAGCCCGAACCTGCGCCCGAAATCCCCAAAACTGTTTCGCCCGTCGTAAGTGAGCGGACGGAAAAATCGATGCGCGTCAAGGTTTACTATCCCGACGATTCGGGCATGAGGCTTGTTGAAGTGGAGCGCGAGATTATCGTCAACGACAAGACCGATAAGTATACCGCCGCCGTTGAGGCTCTGCTTGACGAACCCGACGAGGACAACTTGACGAGGATTTTCCCGAAGAATGCGGCGATACACAGCGTGACGGTTGCGAACGGCACGGCGACGGTCGATTTGGACGGCGGCATTACCAAAGGCTTCGTCGGCGGTTCGACGGGCGAAGAATTCTTAATCGGCTCTGTCGTCGACACGCTGACAAATTTCCCCGAAGTTACCCGCGTGAAATTCCTGGTCGACGGGCAGGATATTGAAACTCTTTCGGGTCACATGGACTTGAGCACGCCGCTTGAACGCATGAGCTCCCTAACCGAATAGAAATTAAAATCGGCGCGACTGTTCAAAGCAACCGCGTCGATTTTTTATTGCGCGGATAAAAAAAATCCCCCGCACTCGGCGGAGGAAAAGGTTTCGGGTTTTTGGTTAGTAAAGGAAAACGACAGCGATATTGTCGAGGAAATGGGATTGGCTGTTTTCGTAGAGTACCATATCGGCATCGTCCATGCTGAGGACGGGGTTGGCGTTGAGGTCGTCGAGGCGAATGGCTTTGACAACCAGCGGATTGGAACCTGCGCGGGCGGCCTCGCTCATGCTCTGCGCGTAAGTCGCCATGCCCTCGCGGATAATCCTGTCGAAGTCAAGATTCAAGTGCCCGTAAATCTTCATGCCGTTGGAATTTTTGATAACGGGGCTCATGACGGGATTGATCTCGCCCTCGCGCAAGCCTCTGCAGTCGACGATTAAGCCGGTGTATCTGCCGCCGCCGTAGGTCGGTTGCTGAACGGGCGGCTCGTAGGCAGGTGACGGCGCGGGAATAGGCTCAACGTAAGTCGGACGCTCCAAGACGCTCTCGGCAAGGGAACCGCTCTCGCCGAAAATCGGAAGCTCCATAGTTACGGAATAGCCGCCGCCGCTAAGCTCGCCCTCGGAGACGATTCGCGCCCCCTTGACCACGCCCGTAACCTTGATTTTTACAACGTCGCTGGTAAGCATCATTTGTTCGACGGTCGTCTCGGCGTCGACGTTGACGCCCTGCACCAGTTCAAGCAGTTGGCGATAGGCGTCGGCTATGGCGGCTCGCCGCGCCATCATCGACGCATGAGCCGGACTCGTTGCCATTGCAGGATTCGATACGCCCGTGCCCGTCGCTTGAATCACGTTGGTATTCCAATTCGTCGCGGCGTCGACACGTCCGCTCAACGCGAACATTATTATCGCCGCCAACAAGCCGAGCAATTTGAATTTCCTTATCATCTTCGTAACCTCCTCGAATTTTTTTATCCGAGCGAATTTTAAAGCCCAATCATTAGAGCTTGCTTTGAAACTCACTAATCCTCCAATAATTTGCCCGTCACGAAAAAGGTTGCGTTTGCTTTGGCGTAAAGCTTGCCGTCAGCGTCGACGATTCGACACTCGCAGACCATGGTTTTGCGTCCGTTGTGTAAAATCGTCGCCTCCGTGAATATTCGCGTCCCCGTCATTACCGGGTGCAGGAAATTCATCGACAGCGAAATCGTCACGACCCGCTTGTTCAACGCCAAGCACTTTGCGCCCATTGCCGTATCCGCCATTGTCGTTAAAACTCCGCCGTGCGCCATTGAATACAAATTCGCTTGTCGGGCGTCCGCACACAGCTCCAATCGCGCCTCGCCGTCGGGCGTCGGCACCACCTCCACTGCCAAATAGTCTATGACCGTGTTTGCGTGATAGAATTCTATGATTTGCTCCTGCGTCGGTTTTGGCAATTTCGTCACTCCTTTTGACAGGAATTTTAGCACAGCTCGCGGAAAAAACAACGCCGAAGGGGGAATTACCATGATTAACATTGCGATTCTCGGCACCGGCAAGATTATTCCCGAAGCCGTCGCCGCCATGCAAGCCTCGAACAAATTCCGCGTCGCAAACATTTGGGCGCGTCCGCGCAGTCGCGATAAAGCCGCCGCCCTCGCCGCGCAATTCAACATCGACAAATTCACCACCGACCTTGACGCTATCCTCAACGATACCGCGATTGATTTTGTTTACATCGGGCTGATTAACGCCGTCCATTACGAATACGCAAAAAAATGCCTCGACGCCGGCAAAAACGTTATCCTCGAAAAGCCGTTCACGACGTCCTCCGCGCAGGCTCAAGACTTAATCGACCTCGCGCTCGGCAAGCGTCTTTACCTGTTCGAGGCGATCACGACGCTCCACCAACCGAATTTCCGCGCCATACGCGACGCCCTTAAAAAAATCGGCGACGTGAAACTTATCCTTTGTAACTACTCCCAATATTCGAGCCGCTACGACGCCTATAAGCGCGGCGAAGTTGCTCCCGCCTTCGACCCGAAACTTTTCGGCGGTGCGCTAATGGACATCAACATTTACAACTTGAATTTTGTTATCGGCTTGTTCGGTGCCCCGCTGAGTGTTTCCTACGCGGCGAATCGCGGCTTTAACGGCGTCGACACGAGCGGCGTTGTCACCCTTGAATATGAAACTTTTATCGCGCAATGCGTCGGCGCAAAGGATTCGGCGAGCCCGTGCTTTTTGAACATTCAGGGCGACGGCGGCTATATTTATTCGACAAGCCCGCCCAATGAGCTGAATTCCTTTGATTTGGCGATTCGCGGCGAGGACGTTCAAACTTTCGCGCTGAATAAGTTCAATCACCGCATGGTTCACGAGTTTATTGACTTCGGAGAGATTTTTGAGCAAAAAAATTACGCCGCTGTCGAAAGTTGCTTGAACACTTCCCGCGACGTTATGACGGTTGTCGATAGAATTACTGCGCGGCTTTGAGCTTAGCCTCTGCCGCCTCCAATGCCTCGCCGTATTTTTCCAAGCGACCTGTCAGTTGAGATTTTTCCTGCTCAAACTTTTCCTTAAGCGCGGCGTTCAAATCCTTGACGATCTCGTCGGAGTGCAAAATCGCCGCCGCCATTATCGCCCGCCCCAAATCGTTCATTGCTTGACGGACGGCGGGGTCGTCCTTGATTTTGTTAAGCACGTCGACGTTCGCCTTGTCTTCGGGCTTAGCCTCGGCTTGCGCCTGCGTGAGGATTTCGTCCGCGTGCTCCGTCACATACTGATTTTGAGCCGCCTCGTCCATCTGCGCGTACGCTCGGAGTTGCGGCTCGTTTTTTTGTACGAAGTCGTCCGCCGCCTTATACGTTCCGTAAAGTATCATTGCGCCGCCCGCGACCAATATCGCCGCGATTGTCAGCAAAATTTTTTTAAGCACGTCAACCAATCTCCCTTAAAATGTAATTTCCCGCGCCGTCCAAGTTAAGTTCCGTGTCGTGCAACTTGAACAGCGTCGACCGGTGCCCCACGCTTACCACCGTCACTTTGGGCAGTTGTTCGCGCAGGAGTTGATACATTTCGAGTTCACGCGGCTCGTCGAGCGCGGAGGTTGCCTCGTCGAGGAAAACGTAATCGGGCGCGGATAACAGCACCCTTGCGAACGCCAAGCGTTGTTGTTCGCCCAAGGATAAGATTCGGCTCCAATCCTCCGCCGCGTCCAGCTTATCCGACAGCGCGGGCAGGTCGACCAATCGCAGAGTTTGCTTTAATTTATCGTCGGGCGGCGCGGCTTCCTCCGCCAGCGGATAAATCAACGCCCGCCGCAATGTGCCCAGCGGCAGGTAGGGTTTTTGCGGCAGGAACATTACTCGCGCTCCGCTCGGCAAGCCTATTTCGCCCGACGCGTAAGCCCAAATCCCCGCCAATGTTCGGAGCAACGTCGATTTGCCGCAACCCGACGCGCCCGTCACGAGCAAGGCTTTGGAGTTTTGCAATTCGAGCGACAATTTTTTTAGCAGTTCGCGCCCCGTCGGCAACGATACGCTCAAAGCAGAGATTTTTAATTCGGGAGCCTGCGCGGTCGTGATTTTATTCTGAACGTTGCGGGCTTCTTCCATGTGCTCCGTAAAGCCCGCGAGACGATTTATTACCGCCGCCAAACTTGCTATGGTGTCGTAGGAGTCGACGAAATAACTCAAGGCGTCCTGCACGCGCCCGAATGCCGACGATATTTGCATTAAGCCGCCCAGTTGAATTTCCTTGGAAAAGTAGCGCGGTGCCGCCATTATCAGCGGAACGATTATCGCCAGCTGCGAATATCCGTTCACGTAGAAATTTAAATGCTTGGTTTTGCGCATGAGTTGCCAATAATTCTTTATTACGGCGGAGAATTTTAAATTAAATCCTTCCATTTCCGCCGCTTCGCCCCGATAAAATGCTATGCTTTCCGAATTTTCGCGGACGCGCATCATATTAAAACGGAAATCCGCCTCGTATTTTTGTTGGTCGAAGTTCAAGCCGATTAGTTTGCGCCCGACTTTATGCGCCAGGAACGTCCCGACGCCCGAATATATGAACGAAAACCAGAACATGTAGCCGTAAATAATTATTTCCATGCCGCCGAGATTCAGCGTGAAGGAGCCGCTCAATTCCCATAAAACCACGCCGAATGCCGCCAAAGTCGTCAGCTGTTTCAGGAAGCCGATTAGCAAGCCCAGCGATAAATTCACGAATTGCGAAATGTCCTCCGAGATACGTTGGTCGGGGTTATCCGCCGCGTCCTGCAATTTATAATACGTCTGCCCGCTCATCCACGCGCTTAAATAATTTTGCGTCATCCACGTTCGCCATTTTATTTGGAGCATTTGCCGTAAATAAATCGCATAAACCGCGATAACTATGTAGGTAAATGCTATCGCGCTGAATTCTCCGACTAAATACCAAAATTTATCCGCCTCGTAATTCTGCAATGCGTTATAAAATGTGTTGTACCATTCATTGAGCTTAACCAGCAGATAAACCATCGCGAAATTCAACGCGATAACGAACGCCAACAGTCCGCGAGCCTTCCATTTTTCCTCCGACGACCAATAGCCCTTGAACAGCGTCCAGAATCCTCGAAATAATTTCTTTGCTTCCAAATTTAAAACCTCCCGCGCAAGTATAATCGCAACGGGAGGTTTTTTCAACCCGAAATGTGAAAATCGCTTGAAAATCCGTCAAGCATGGTTTATAATCGCTCTGCTTGTTGCCTTGCGGCAAAGGGCGGTTTGAATCAAAAAGAAAGCCCCCGGAAAGGGGGTGAAGCGAATGTTCACGATTATCATAAGAATCATCGTAATCACCTTGATAATCCTCTGGATATTCACAGGTACAGCCGCCTAAGCTCTGACCAGCATAGCGGTTGAATTCTCTGACTCACTAATTCATATACGAGGGGCTAAACCGCCTGCAAGCACCTTCCGCCTCGCAATTTCGCGGGGCATTTTGTTTTTAAATCGTTTGAATTATAATCGACGCGGAAAATTTTTGCAAGAGGAGATTTACCATGAGTGTTAAGGAATTCGTCAAACAGTGGGCAAACGTCGCGGGCGAACGCGCCAATTATCAAAAATTTTGGCTCACGCTGATTCGTGACCTGTTCGGTATCGATAAGCCCGAA